>Ga0172367_10002711_pt1 | contig 23970 bp, 15 predicted proteins | sample Lak10m_FD_114542 | JGI IMG/M metagenome (GOLD analysis project Ga0172367, IMG submission 114542) | Freshwater microbial communities from Kabuno Bay, South-Kivu, Congo - kab_022012_10m | ecosystem: Environmental > Aquatic > Freshwater > Lake | place: Democratic Republic of the Congo: South-Kivu... | reverse complement strand
TCAGACTGCGAACACGCGATGACCATGGGCCGACGGTAAGCAGTAGCTCGCCAGGAGTCCAGTCATTTGATGTTCCTCCACAGCGCCCCATTAGCTCCATTCACCCAGATGAATCAACCCTTTATCGCCCCAACCCGATAACCGTTTCAAGATCCCTGGGAGCGCCGGCATCCCTGTCGCACCCCCGACGCTCTGGCCACTCGTCGCTCCTCGCTCAGGCCTAGAGCCAACCTCCGGTCTGTTGGTGTAGGCCGCCTTCTTTTGCCACCCACAGCGCCGCACGCGTCTCAAGGGGAAAGAGATGGCCAGCGCTCCCAAGTTTGGCTAGGGTCAAACCATGGTTCAGAGCCCGAACACAGACAGCCGAGGTTCGGTCATTGCCATTCTGGGAGTTCCGTTCGACGTCGTGACCCTCGAGGACACCGTCAACCGGATTCGCGGCATGATCGCGTCGAAACGCCCCCACTACCTGGCAACCGCCAACGTCGACTTCCTCGTGCAAGCCCGCGAGGACGTCGAACTGATGCGAATCTTGTTCGAGGCCCACCTCGTGCTCTGCGATGGAACCCCCCTGATCTGGGCCGCGCGTTGGCTAGGCGGGTCCTTACCCGAACGCGTCGCCGGATCCGATCTGGTGCCTCGTCTGCTCGCCGAATCGAAACAGTCGGGATGGCGCGTATTCTTCCTCGGCGGAACCGCAGAAAGCGTTCGTGCCGCAGAGATAAACACACGCTCCAAATACCCCGGCATCCAGCTGGTCGGAGCCTATTCCCCGCCTTTTAAGCCGTTGCTCGAAATGGATCATGCCGACATCACGGCTCGGATCAAAGCCGCCGCGCCCGACATCCTCTTCGTGGCCTTTGGCTGCCCAAAGCAGGAGAAGTGGATCAGTATGCACTACCGAAATCTGGGCGTCCCCGTCTGCGTCGGAGTAGGGGCCACCATCGATTTCCTAGCCGGAACGTTCAAACGCGCTCCCGAATGGATGCAACGGACCGGCACCGAGTGGATCTTCCGCATGCTCCAGGAACCAAAACGTCTCGCGAAGCGTTATTTTAAAGATGCCTGGGTTTTCGGCGGTTGTCTGTTGCGTCAGCTCCTGCTCATCAAACGACATCGCCGACTCGCCCAAGGCCCACCGCGCGTCCTAGTCGAAACGTCCCTGCCCGATTTCTCTCTCGTCCAAGCCCCGCAACGCATGGATGCCGAAGCCGCACGCCTTGGCCTAGACTCCTGGGACAAGTCCGTCGCCGAGGCCTCCACAGTTTTCAATCTCTCCGACACGCGGTTCATCGATAGCACCGGGGTCGGGGCTCTCATCCGACTCCACCGCACCTCACGCGAGTCGGGGCATAGCCTCGTTCTCGTCTGCCCTCCCGGCAACGTCCGCCAGGCTCTCGATTCAATGAAAATGTCGAGTCTATTCACGCTAACCGACAGCCTGACTGACGCAGGTCTTCAGGTGCGCAAGAAGACGGCAAGCTCCAACGGTTCAGGCTTTCACTCCACCGGCGCCCAAACCATGGCTTGGGAAGGAGAGATCACCGCCGGCAATGCCGCCGAGATCCTCGCTTCCGCCGTCGCTCGCTTCGAAACCCTCCCCGAAGATTCGCATATCACCATCGACCTGTCCCGGGTTCGGTTCGTCGATAGCAGCGGGGTCGGCCTGATGCTCACTCTCAAAAAACGTGCCTGGCGTCGGGGCTGCATCGTGCGATTCGATCGACCCAGTCAGCCCGTGCTCAACGTCTTGCGCGTGACCAAACTCGAAGCCTTCCTCACCGGGGTGATCTCATGAAGATTGGCCTCTCCACCCCCGTCATCCAGCGGGGTAAAACCGGCGTCGCGCAATATGTCTTCGCCTTGCTAAAGGCTTTGATCCCTCAACTCGGTCCGCACGAGCTTCACCTGTTCGTCATGGAGGAAGATCAACCGCTGTTCGACTTCGCCAAAGGATCAGCCCACATTCATCTCGTCCCCGAACGCGAACGCCCCGCCGTACGCAATATTCTCTGGCACCAACGCGTCCTCCCTAGTTTGGCACGCAACCTCACGTTAAACGTCCTTCATGTGCCCAGCTACCGACGCATGCTCTGGCGTAAACCCTGCGGCATGGTGTCCACCATCCATGATCTCGCGCCTTTCCGGGTCACCGGGAAATACGATTGGAAACGCATGTTCTACGGCCGCGTGGTCGTACGCCGACTCGCCCGTCGACAAGATCACGTCATTGCCGTCAGCGAGAACACCGCCCGGGATTTAGGTCAATTCTTTGATCTCCACCCTCCCCGGGTCTCGGTCGTGTGGAATGGCATCGATCACACCCGATTTCTTCCGGGCGACCGCAGCGTGGCTCTCACAGAAGCGAGGCAGAAATGGGGGCTCGATCAACCCTTCTTTCTCTACGTCTCACGGCTCGAACACCCCGCCAAGAATCACGTGCGCCTCATCGAAGCGTTCGATCGTTTCAAAACCGAAACCAGTTCCCCCTGGCTCCTCGCCCTCGCCGGAAGCGACTGGCACGGGGCCGAGGCCATCCACACCGCCGCGCGTTCAGCCAAGCACCAGGCGGACATTCGACTTCTCGGATTTGTCGACGACGCCTCGTTGCCCCAGCTCTATCGGGCGACCGAGGTGTTTGTTTATCCCTCGTTGTTCGAGGGTTTCGGGTTCCCTCCCGTGGAGGCCATGGCCTGTGGCTGTCCCGTGATCTGCACCCACCGAGGAGCCCTGCGGGAAGTCGTTGGAAACTCGGCGCTCATCGTCGATCCGGAGAGCGTCACCGATATAGCCGCCGCACTCACCAAGATGGCCCGATCCGAATCGGAACGTCACTCCTGGCGCGCTGCCGGATTTGCGAACGCCCGCCGATTCGACTGGAATGAAAATGCTCGCCAGGTCCTCGACATCTACCAGCGCGTGCAGACCTTACACTCGCGCTAACCCGGCTTTGCAGTTTAAACTCCGACCGATGAATACGACGACAATCCACCTCCTAAACCCAATTCGATGGTGCAGGGGTTTTCGTCATCCAACCCGCCTCCCGAGTCTGCGTCGCATCCTACCGACCACGCTCGCAAGTCCAGGCTTTCCCAGCGCATGAGCCAAGACGATCTCACCCGGTTCAGAGCGCTTCGTCGCAAGCAGGACGAACGCGCCGAGGAGACGCACCGGAATCCCGGTACGCCGCAGTTGCCCGATGCCCCGAAGTCGATCTCGCCCAACGGCCATACCCCGGCTCAGCCCTCCTCAAATGGAAATGGCACCGGCGGCGGAAACGGAAACGGTGGCAGCTCCGCCGGACTCGGTTTGCCGTTCGACCCCTTACGTCTTCTGCTCCCCTTGATGCGCAAATGGTGGTGGCTGCCTCTCGGGGGATTGTTGCTCGCACTCCCGGCCGCCGTCTTCGGTTTAATCCGGTTCAAAACCGAATACACCGCACTCGTCCAACTCATCCGACGCGAAGCCCCCACGAGCTTCCGCGCCGCCGAAGTAGGCGAGCCGTTCAAACCACGCCAAGCCACCTCCGCCACGATCACCAGTGTCATGCGGTCCTCGAAGTTGCTCGCCCACGTGGCTAGCCTCGCTCAACCCAAAACCACCAGCACCGCACTCGGCCGCGTCCTAACCATAACGCCCGAGAAAAATACCGACCTCATCACCATCACCCTCTCTGGCCGAACCAGCGCGAAGAACACCGTCGACCTCCTCAACCTCTACGCCAACGAAGTCGTCACGCTCACCAAACAGATGCAGGCCCAGGAAGCCGCCGAGTTCGATCGTTTCCTGGGCGAACAGCTCACGCGCACCGAATCGGAACTGGCTGAGGTGAACCGCGACCTGCTGACGTTCAGCCGCGAATCCTCGTTCTATAGCGCCGAAAAGGAGGTCGAGGCCTACCTGCGTGAACTGGGCGATGTGGAATTCAAAATCGAGACCGGCAAAGCCGACCTCCAGGCCGTCGAGTTTCGATTAGCCGGCGTGCAACGCGAGCTACGCCAACAGAACCCAGAGGCCTCCAAGCTCAACCTGCTGCGCGAAAATCTTGCCGCCTTGCGAGCGCTCTATACCGAGTCCAACCCGCTCGTCGCCGAAGCCCGTGAGAAACTCGAAGGGCTCGAACGCGAAGCCCTGCAACGTGCCGCCCGCTTGAGCAACGATTTCTCCTCCTTCCAGTTCAGCAATAACAGCATCGCGAATAGTCTCTTCCTCGACCGCATCAACCTCAGCGCTCAACGCGAAGGCCTAGAAGGGCAGCTCAAACAGCTCGAAGCCTTCCGCACTCGCGTGAAGGAGAAACTGGCGAGTATCCCAGAAAAAAGCCAACGGTTCGCCACCATCAAGTCCCGCCAACAATCGCTCGAGTTCGCCCGATCCCTCCTCGCCGGACGCCAGCGCGAGGCAAAGTTGTTCGCTGAAAACTCCCCCGGCATCTATCGCGTCTTCGCGCCCGCGACCGAATCCAGCGCCGTCGTCAGCGGTCGTCTCAAAAAACTCCTGCTCGCCACCCTCGCCGCATTCGCTCTGGGCCTAGCACTCACAGGCATCGGCCTCTGCGGTTCGGAGCTGCTCGACATGCGAATCCGCTCCGGATCCGACCTCCGACGTCTCACCCGCGCTCCCGTGCTCGGAAAGCTCGGAGATCATTCGAATCAAACGCCCCCGGACGAAGCCCGCTGGCGCTTCGGTATCTGGGCCAAGGCGCTCCGCGAACTCCGCCTCGCTCACTCCGATACCATCATCCTCGGATTCGCATCAGCTCAGTCCAGAGAAGGCAAATCAAGGTGGTTGCACGTGTTCGCCGAAGCCGCACGCGATCGCGGCCTCGCCGTCGCCTGCATCACAAACACCACCGCCGAGGCCAGCACCACCCATCAGATCACCCTCCCAGCGGCCCTCGCCCAACCCGACCTTGTCCGCTCACACGTGCTCGAACACCCAAACGAACGACTGCACATCGCCTTCGATTCGTCCTGGAAGTGGAACCGCGAATCCCGCGAGTTGCTCCGTGTCGCCCTGCGAACCTGGTCCAATATTCGGTGCCTCGTATTGCTTATCGAACTGCCGCCCATGGAGGATCTCGACTGCGTGCTCGCCGCAGGCTCTATCCCTCGCATTCTCTGGGTCTCCGAAAGCGGTCGATCCGAGCAACGGGATCTCGGCCTCGTGCTCGAAACCATGCGGGCTGGAGATGTCAACATCGTGGGCTCACTGCTCAATCGCGAACCAAAATCGCTCGCCGCACTCCCCGATCTCAGCCGCTTCGGTCTCTCGTTGCTCCTCGTCGGCTCGTTGCTCCACGGGCTCGCTCCCACCGTCGCTTTCGCAACAGAACCTCAAGCCCTCGCCACCGCCAACTCCAACTCCAACTCCAACTCCAACTCGCCCCCACCGACCTCTCAACCCTCCTCACCGCCAGCTCTGCTGCTCGGCGCACCGGATCTGCCCCTGCTCGCTCCATGGCAGCAACGGCTCACGATCGGGCCAGGTGACGTCCTCCATATCCAAATCTACGGCCGCAAAGACCTGAATCGTAGCGATATCACCGTAGGCCCCGATGGCCGCATCAGCTATCTCGAAGCCCGAGGGGTCATGGCGTCCGGTCTCACCATCGACGAGCTGCGCGCCGGGCTCGATCAGGAGTTGTCTCAGCACTATCGCAACGCGCGTTCCATCATCACGCCCGTGGCGTGGCGCAGTAAAAAGTACTACATCCTCGGCACCGTCACCGATAAGGGCGCGTTCTTTCTCGATCGCCCCCTCACCATCATCGAGGCCGTCTCCCGTGCGCGCGGCATCGCAACCGGCCTCTACGCTCAGAATACCGTCGAGCTTGCCGACATGGAACGGGCCTTCATCGTCCGTAACGGCACCCGTCTTTCAGTGGATTTTCAAAAACTGTTCCAAGAGGGTGATCTCAGCCAAAATGTGCTGCTCGAGCCCGGCGATTATCTCTACTTCCCATCAGGCACCGTCAATGAAGTCTACTTGCTCGGAGCCGTCAGCAGCCCCGGCCCGCTCGGGTTGACCGGCAAAACCTCCGTCATGGGCGTCATCACCGTCCGCGGCGGGTTCCTTCCCAGCGCTTACAAGAAACGGGTGCTCGTCATCCGCGGTGCCATGCAAAGCCCTAAAACCTTCGTCATCGATGCCTCAGCCATCCTCTCCGGCCGCGAAAAGGATTTCTTGCTCGAGCCCAAGGATATCGTCTACGTCGCCGAGCGTCGATGGCTCCGTGCCGAAGAACTGCTTCAGGTGGCGCTGAATTCGTTCGCGCAAGCTATGACCGCGACGTGGGTCGGCAACAATCTCGACCCGTTGATCAAGACCCCTCTGCTCCCCACTTTGAAATGACCCAGATGAGGAACGCAGAACCAAGAACAGGGCATGTCCTAGGACTGTCCTCCCCAGCCGCCTGGCTCAGGATTCGCAGGCATGCCACCGTTCTAGGCTTGTGGATCGGGATCGCAGTCTTACTCATCACCGGCTGCCGCTCCCCGGCTCGTGGACCTCGCTTCGACCCGCGCTCCAAGTCCACCGACTCCTCCAGTCTCTTCGCTTCCTCGCTCACCAATCGCTTGGACCCAAACTGGCTCAAACCTTCCATCGAACCCTACCGACTCGGCCCAGGGGATCGCATGGATATCGAAATCATTGGCTCGGGGGATCCATCCACCTCCGTGCTCGTCGGACCCGATGGCCGAATCTACTTCCATCTGCTGCCTGCCCTGCAGGTCTGGGGACTCACGCTGGAGGAGACCGCTCAGTTGATCGAACGCGAACTCGTCCGTTATCTACGAACCCCGAAAATCGGCATCACCCTCCGTGAGGTCGAAAGCAAACGAGTCTGGGTGCTCGGCCGCGTCAACACCCCAGGCATCTATCCGCTCAGCACACCAACCACCGTCCTCGAAGCGGTAACCAAAGCCGGTGGGCTCTTCACCTCCAGGTTCTCTGGCACCACCGAGGAACTCGCTGATCTCCACCACAGTTTCATCGTGCGCCGCGGTGCCTATCTGCCCGTGAATTTTAAACGCCTGCTCCATGAAGGGGACACTTCCCAAAATATCTACCTTCAACCCGATGATTTCGTCTACTTGCCCTCCGCTCTTGCCTCCGAAGTCCATATCCTCGGCGCGGTCTACCTGCCCCGCGCCATCGCGTTCAAGGATCGCGTGACGCTCACCAGCGCCATCGCCGGTGCCGGCGGCCTCCGCCCCACCGCCCGCATGCGCGAGATCGTCATCATCCGCGGTGCGTTGTCCCAACCCTCTTACGCCACCGTGAATCTCCAAGCGATCCTCCAAGGCAAAGCCTCCGAAATCGTCCTCCAGCCTCGCGATATCATCTACGTGCCCGATAAACCGCTCGACCCCATGCGCCGTATGGTCAGCACCATCCTCGACGCGTTCGTCCGGACCGTCGCCGCAAATGAAGGTCTCCGCGCCGGTGGTGTGCAAACCAAAGTCGGTGTCGGCATCTCCGTCGGACAGTAAGCCGACCGGCGGCTGTTAATCCACCCCCCGCCAGTTGATTCACCGACTCATCGGTGGAAATGCAAAGGCAAACCCCGCAGCAGGTTCTCGAGGTTGTTCGCAAACATGACGCAAAAGGTCGCCGCTAAACACATCCATTCCGTCGCCACAATCACCAGCCCAACAAATCCCGAAGCTCGTGACTGCTTCGCCAACCGCACGCTCCACAGGGTGAGGAGGAAAGTCGCCACACCTCCCAACACCAGCCCAGGATAGAAACCCCAAAGCACCGCCAACCGAAGCAGCACTGGATACCCTCCCTCGTTGCGCCAGAACACCGGCGTCTCCCGCAGGACCGCCCCAATAACCAGCAGTGCACATAACACGCCGTTCATCAGCGCCATCACCACGAAGACCACGCCGGTCTTATCCGCTCCCCTGCCCTGTTCAAAACCTAATGGTTTCACATCTCCCAGCCGTACCTTTCTCTCGTCTCACGATCCCGGTTTTGAACTCACATCGTCCGGCACACGGATCAACTCCAAGGACTCCGCTGCTTGCTGTAGAAACAGCCCCACCAACCGCTGAAGCGTGCGCTGCTCCCGATGCAGCCACCACACAAATCCAGGCAGCACGAACCAAAGCAGGTTTAACAACGGATGACTCCTCCCAAACCAGCCCAGCACACTCAGGTTCAGGCCCAACAAAAGACAAAACACCACCCGCCCCAAAAAGGTCCACGCCGGCTCCAACCGACACCTCAGCATCTGCTTCCCACCCGCATGATGCTCCGCCGCCGTCGTCAAATGGAGTCGACTCCACCGCGTCCCAATCACTTCCACATCGTAATCGTTCCATCCTCCGTCCACTCGATGCTGCCATCCACGCTTCTCCAACTGCGCCAACACCGTCGCCAGAAACTCCTCCCGATCCAGCTTCCGTTCATCCCAAAAACTGATCTGGCTAAACTCCTTCCCTGAATACTTCAAGTGAGTGGAATTCAACGTCTCAAAGGCACTCAAGGGAACCCAGTTGAAACGGAGTCGACCCCGATAGCGTGCCCATCCCCGCACCACGGGTTGCAGACAGTAGAGCAGACCAATCAGCGGCCTCGACCACGGTCTCAGTTTCGACCGCGGTAACTCGGCTTGAATCGCCGCCGCCACACACAAACCCACCGAGATCGCTAGGCTCGCCACCCCAAACCACGCGAAGGGCAGCGCAATGTTTCCAATCACAAACAAGGGCAGCGTGATCAGGACGTGAAACTCAAGGCTCGTCACCACCATCAACATCAAAGCGGGCTGTGGCGCATACAGGGTCTGAAACATGCCCGCACCAAACCGGCCGTGATAGATCATTGGCCCACCCATCGTGATTCCAGGTTTCGCCGGCGAATAGATCCGACCCTGCCACGTGCTCCCTCCAAACCAGTTGAAATACTCCGGATGCTTCCTCACCAACAACGCCTCAGCCTCTCCATAACCACGTTGCTGCTTCAGATAATCCAACACCGTCGACCTCCGATAGTGCCACACAAATCCCGCATGGCTAAACCCGATCTGCAACCCCCGCTGCTGCAATCGCCAGCAGATGTCGACATCATCCCCAGCGGTTCGAAAGATCGGATCGAAATAGCCGATCTCCTCCAACGCCCACTTGTGAAACGCCATGTTGCACCCGGGAATATGCTCCGCCAATCGGTCGCTCAACATCACGTGCGCCGGCCCCCCAGGCGAGACCATCACCGCCGAGGCCACACACGAATCATCCGGCGGCAGAAAGTTGTGCCCCCCAATGCCCGCATACCCACCCTTCAACAGATCGTTCGTGAGATAGTAAAGCCAGTCCTCGTCCGCACGACAGTCCGAGTCCGTAAACGCCACAATCTCGCCCCGCGCCGCCAATATCCCCGTGTTGCGCGCCTGCGAAAGTCCTTTGTTCTCCGAGTGCCTGATGTTGCGCACGGACGTAAACTCCTGCGCGATCGCTTGCGTCTCATCCGTCGATCCGTCATCAACCAGGATCACCTCATACGCTGGATACCGAAGTCTCCCCAACGACTCGAGACAGTTTCTCAGGGTTCGCGCCCCATTATAGCTCGCCACCACCACCGACACGAAAGGTAATGCGTCGCCCACAAAGTGCGGGGCTTCCGCGAAGAGTGAACGCACGACTTCGAGCGAAGGTTTCGGCGTCCGATCTACTCGCGTCAATCCAAAGTGCCAGTCCTCTACATCCCTACCCCCGGTATGCCATTCATCCGTAAAACTGAACACCACCACACCCGCCAGACCCTGCTCAAACGCCTTCTGAATCTGCCACCCCAACGTCGTCGCTTGCATCGCTTCCCCATGCCTCAACGTGTCCATCCCGAACTCCCCCAAAATCAGCGGCTTCGCTTCCGCCAAACTCTGGAGCCGCGCTAAGTAGTTCTGGAACGGACCCGATTGATGCAGGTAGATGTTGAAACAGAAAAAGTCGACGCTCCTAGGCCGAAGATACTCCGTCGGCGGGAAGTTCGAAAAGGTCGTCAAACACGCCGGACTCGCCGCCTTCACCTCCGCTACCAACTGATCGATGAAATCCGACACCGCACGCGCCCCGCACCAGCGCGCGATGTCCGGCCGTATCTCGTTCGCGACGCTGATCGCAAACACCGCCGGATGGCTCGCACAGGCACGTGCTACGTTCCGCACAAACTCAATCGCCGACTGCCAATACGATGGCTTGTCCAAAAAACAACAGTCCTTGTTCCACGGAATGTCCACCAACACTCGAATCTCATAACGCAGCGCCGAATCTAAAAACCATCGCGCCGGGGGCTCATACACCCGCAAAACGTTGATCCCCGCATCCCGAGCTAATCGCAAATCCTGCTCCGCACGCTCCACCGAAGGATAAGACTCCCCAGCCGAGTTCTTCCGGAACGGACCATACGTCGCTCCTTTCACAAAGAACTTGCGCCCGCCAAGACGGAAGAATTTCCCGTCGGCGGTCACTCGTTGTCCGGTTTTACTAGGCTCTACCACTGCATCCATTGACGTTAGCGGCGCAAAGTTTAGTCACGTTCCAAAAATAAACCTAGAACGAGTTTCTTCCCCCCCGTCCCGAATGGCTTTGCCTCACGCATGGTTCGCTGGTGTGATGGAGCTCATGAAACTGCGCCGACTGGACCAACTCCTCTCCTCGTGCGGCTATTGCAGCCGGAGCGAAGCCCGCCTCTGGCTCAAAGCCGGCCGCGTTCGTGTCCACGGCGATATCCCCAAAGCCACCGACGTCAAAGTCGCCCCCTCTCAAGTCACCGTCGACGGCGAGCCCGTCGAAGCCCCCGATGGGTTCCTCGCGCTTTATCACAAACCCCCAGGTTGTGTCTGCTCCCACGAACAACGCGAAGGGCAAACCATCTACGACTTGCTCCCACCGCGTTGGCTCGAACGAAACCCCATCGTTACCAGCGTGGGTCGCCTCGACAAAGACACGACCGGTGTCCTGCTCCTCACCGATCAAGGCACCATCGTCCAACGCTGGACCTCCCCCAAACATAAGGTTCCAAAGGTCTATGAGACTACCGTCGACCACGACCTCGACCCCGCGCTCGTAGCGCTGTTCGCCTCAGGCTCACTCCAACTCGACGACGAAGATGGGCCTTGCTTGCCCGCACAGCTCGAAATCCTGGGACCTCGCCAAGCCCGCCTCACACTGGTCGAAGGTCGTTTTCATCAGGTGAAAAGGATGTTCTCAAGCCAAGGCTGCGAAGTGCTCAAACTGCATCGATCACGATTTGGCGATTACGATCTCTCCGATCTCCCCATGGGCCGATGGCGCATGCTCCCTCTACCCACTCTCTGAGCCGTAACTATCCAGCAGGATCTCAACGCGAAGACGAGAAAAAGAAATGTCCAGCTGTTGCAGGGAAAACCCCGCACACCAACCAATGCCCCCTATACTCCATAGAGATCGATTCAACTCCCCTGCGCCTTGCGTTAAAACTCCATTGAATTGTTACGGCTAAGGGTCAACGCAACGGGATCTGCGAGTTTGCAAGGACCCTGAAGTGCCAGAAAAGAATCGCCCCTCTTCATCCCGCCTGATACACCGAATTCTCCCTGAGGACCGGCCCGCTCCGTTGGTGGTCGAGCGTCAAATCGCTCTCGCGCCTTCGACTTAGCGTTGCTATGCCTGGGACTCATCAACCACATGCGTCCAGCGATCATCATGCCCGCAGTCGATAGCTCATCCTGGCTGTTCCGAAGTCTCGCTCTTCTCCTTCCTCTCCTCACATGCCTCTGCCCCGTCGCAGCCCAAACCACTCCCGACCTCACGTGGACCACTCAACCCCGGTTTCGCTCCGCCCCGCTCAATGTCCGCTCCCACGGCCAAGCCGGTTTCACGCTGCTCGAAGCATCCGTCACCGGAATCACCTCCACCAACCTCCTCACCAACGAACGCGTCGCCCGAAATCGGCTGCTCGAAATCGGCTCCGGTGTCGCCCTCGGAGATGTCGATGGCGACGGCCGCGTGGATGTGTATTTCTGCCGCCTCGACGGCGGCAACGTGCTCTATCGCAATCTCGGTGGCTGGCGCTTCCAGGATATCTCCTCAACCTCCGGTGCCACGTGCCAAGGTCAGTTCTCAACCGGTGCCGTGCTCGTCGACTCCGACGGTGATGGCGATCTCGATCTTCTCGTCAACAGCCTCGGAGGTGGTACGCGGCTGTTTCTCAACGACGGCCTTGCTCACTTCACCGAACGAACCGACACCCGCCTCTCTCGTCAGTCCGGTGCCACCTCCATGGCGCTGGCCGATGTCGATGGAGATGGCGACCTGGATCTCTACGTCACCAACTATCGGACGGATACATTCCACGATCACCCACCCGGCTTGAGACTCGAAACTCGTCGCCAACCCGATGGCTCCACCGTCATCGAACCCCGCGACCGCTTCGTCACCCTCACCACTCGCAACGGCGGACTCGAAGCGCTCGAAAGGGGAGAAGGAGACCACCTCTATATCAACCAAGGTGGCGGTAACTTTGCCCCAGCCCGTTGGGATGTCGGTGTGTTCCTCGACGAAGACCAAAAACCACTCGAAGGCCCCACCACCGACTGGGGCTTAGCCGTGATGTTTCGTGATCTCAACGGCGACGGGCTGCCAGACCTCTACGTCTGCAACGATTTCGTCTTCTGGCCCGACCGGATCTGGTTAAACCAATCCGGAAAACGTTTCCAAGCCGCTCCTCGTCTCTCCCTGAGAAACGTAAGCCTTTCATCCATGTCCATGGACGTCGCCGATATCAACCGCGATGGCCACGATGATCTCTTCGTCGCCGATATGCTCAGCCCTCGACGTGAACACCGCGCCTGGCAACGACCCGATACCCTCAGCTCTAGCATCACTTGGCCCATTCAGAATCCCCAGTTCCGACCCGAAGTCACCCACAACACCCTGCACCTCGGCCGAGGCGATGGCACCTTCGCCCAAATCGCTAGCTTTGCCGGCCTCGCCGCCACCGATTGGACCTGGAGCTCGAGCTTCCTCGATGTCGATCTCGACGGTTGGGAGGACCTTCTCGTCACTACCGGCAGCAATCACGATGTCCAAGACCTGGACGCCCTCGCCACCATGGCACGCTCAGGCGGATGGAAAACCTACGAGTCCAGACTGAACAATTTGTCCAGGCTCCCTCGTCGACCCACCCCAAGTATGGCGTTCCGCAACCGACGTGATCTGTCCTTCCAAGACAACAGCACAGCCTGGGGCTTCGATGCCGTGGGCGTCGCACAAGGAATGGCCATGGCCGATCTCGACAACGACGGTGACCTCGACGTCGTCGTCAATTGCATGAACCAACCCGCACGCGTTTACCGCAATAACTCGCCCGCTCCACGGATCGCGGTTCGGTTAAAAGGGCTCGGCGAAAACACCCGCGGTGTCGGAGCCAAGATTCGCGTGCTCGGAGGTCCCGTAACCCAGTCACAGGAGATGATCAGCGGTGGTCGCTATTGCTCGTCCGATGATGCCATGCGCGTGTTCGCCACCGGCCAGGCCAAGTCCCTCCGAATCGATGTCTCTTGGCGCGATGGCACCCGCTCCACGATCCCCGATGCGGCCCCCAATCACGTCTACGAAATCGCTCAAACCGAAACCTCACCCCACTCCTCTCCCCCACCACCCGCCCCAGCGCTGTTCCAAGATCTCACGTCGACGCTCGCACATACCCACACGAAAGTGCCCTTCAACGACTTCCAACGACAACCGCTCTTACCTCGCAAGTTAAGCACTCTGGGCCCTGGCATCGCGTGCGCCGATCTCAATGGCGATGGTCACGATGATCTCGTAATCCCCGGCGGCAAAGGGGATCGCACCCAGATCTACCTCGGGAACGGCCAAGGTGCTTTCCAACCCTTCAAACACCCCGATCTTCCTCCCACCAACGATCGCGACACCACCACCGCCCTCATCGTTCCCGGTTCTCAACGAAGTTCAACACTCGTCGAGGGTCTCGCGAATTGGGAAGAATCTTCCCCCGCCTCTCCCACCTTCCGCATCACTCAATTCACGACCAACTCAAACCCCGCTCCCAAGCCCGCACCTCCATTCCCACCCGTCGCCTGGGAATCACTCTCCAGCACCGGCCCCTTGGCCATGGCCGACGTCGATGGCGACGGTGTGCTCGATCTTTTCATCGGTAGCCGCGTCGTCCCGGGTCAATATCCCTCCACCTCACCCTCCATCCTGCTCCACAGCAAACAGGCGAATCCCCCGTCGAAACCTTCCCTCCCATCCACAGGTCTCGTCAGCGGAGCCGTGTTCTCCGACCTCGACGCCGACGGTGATCCCGATCTGGTTTTAGCTTGCGAATGGGGTCCGATACGTGTGTTCCAAAATCATCTCGGAACCTTCACCGATATCACGACCCAACTCGGCCTTGATGCTTGGCCCGGATTCTGGAACGGTGTCGCTGTCGGTGATTTCGATGGCGACGGCAACATGGACATCGTGGCGTCAAATTGGGGCTCCAACTGGCGGACCGACGTGTTCGGAACTACCAACCACGTCGTCACCCTACGCTACGGCGATCTCATCCCCGACTCACCCACCGCCTGCTTCATGGCATCCATGGATCCGTTCCTCTCTAAACTCACCCCATGGCGTGACATGAAGGCCCTCGAAACGTTGATCCCACACCTCCGAGAACGGGTGCCCAATTATCACGCCTACGGTCGCATGAGCCTCGATGAGTTGCTCGGCCCCGAAGGCCGCAACCTCAAGTCCCTGCAAGCGCATCACTTCGAATCCACGGTCTTCCTCAATCGCAGCAACCATTTCCAAGCGCGCCCTTTGCCAGCCCAAGCTCAGTTCGCACCCGCCTTCGGCCTTGCCGTGGCTGATTTCGATGGCGATGGTCACGAGGACGTGTTCCTCGCTCAAAACTTTTTTGGTGTCGACCCCGACTCCTCACGCCAAGACGCTGGCACAGGGCTGCTCCTCCGAGGTCTTGGTGATGGTAGTTTTCAGCCCTCAGATCCAGCACCAACCCACTCCGGCCTCGCTCTCTACGCCGAACAGCGTGGAGCGGCCGTCACCGATTTTGACGAAGATGGCCGACCTGACCTCGTCGTAGGCCAGCACAATGCCCCCACCGGTCTGTTCCGGAACCAAAGCGCAAAGCCGGGTGTCCGCATCCGTGTCGTCGGCTCAGATTCCAACCCAGGTGCCATCGGTGCGGTGCTCCGCCTCACCTGCGCCGACAAAGCCGGCCCCGCCCGCGAACTCCACCTCGGCTCAGGCTACTGGTCCCAGGATTCTCTCGTCACCATCTTGCCCTCCCCTGCGGTCCCCCAATCTCTCTCCGTCCGCTGGCCCGGCGGCAAGATGTCCCAGTTCCCCTGGCCGCTCGATGCACGTGAGGTCGAAGTCTCCACCAACCGCATCACCAAGGTTCGCTGAGTCTCTCATGAATCGCGCCCCAAAGATCTTGCTCGTCGACGACAACCCCGTTGTGCTCCTCCGGACAGCCCTGCTCCTCCGCGGTGCCGGTCATGAGGTTGTCGAGGCCTCCAACGGCGTCCAAGGGATCGAACTCGCTCACCGCGAAAGCCCCGATCTCGTCCTCCTTGACGTCATGCTTCCAGATATCAACGGTGTCGAGGTCTGCCGCATCATGAAGTGTTCGCCGGGCCTGCAGAACACCTTCGTCGTCCTAATGTCCCATAGCGAAATCTCCTCCGCTCACCAAGTCACCGGCCTCGAAGCCGGAGCCGATAGCTACATCGCTCGCCCCATCGAGTCCCGCGAATTGATCGCTCGCGTCGAAGCCATCCTCCGAATCCAGCAAGCCGAGTCCGCACTGCGCTCCGCCCACGACGAACTCGAACAGCGAGTCGAAGACCGCACTGTCGAACTTTCTCATGCCAACACCGCCCTCCGTGATGAAATCGAGGTGCGCCGACAGCGCGAGGACGAGATCCGCGACAGCCGCGAACGGCTCCGCGCCCTCGCCCTCCGCCTCGTCGAAATCCAAGAGGAGGAACGCCGGTTCATCGCGCACGAACTGCACGATGAAATCGGACAGCTGCTCACTAATCTCAAAATCCTCCTCGACCTCGCCCTCCGCCAACCCGGCGAAGGAGGACGCCCACTGATCAGCCAATCCGTCGAACTCGCCTCCGAATTGCTCGATCGAGTCCGCCAAATGTCGCTCAATCTCCGACCCCAGATGCTCGACGATCTCGGCCTGATGCCCGCCCTCGAATGGCATTTCAAACGCCACGAAAAACAGACCGGTATCACTGTCCTGTTCCGTCATTCCAAACTCCCCGAAGGTCTGCCCAAAACCCTCGAAACCGCCGTCTACCGCATCATCCAAGAGGCTCTCACCAATGTGGCCCGGCACGCCAACGTCCTCGAGGTCACCGTCCGTCTCTGGGCCGATTCCGAAGCGCTCGGCGTCCAGATCGAGGACAAGGGTAAAGGCTTCGATCCCGAAGAAGCCATCGCCCGCGGCACCTCCTCCGGCCTCGCCGGTATGCGCGAACGAGCCCTCCTCCTCGGAGGCCAGTTCACCATCGAATCCACCCCGGGCAACGGCGCCATCCTCACCATCGAATTGCCCCTCCGCTCCGCTACTCCCAACCCAAAACGAAGCCCCGATCCCGTCTAACTCCGCAAAACACGCCGCCAACGATAACCTAGCCTCTCCCCCGACCATGAACCGCCGTCTTCGCCCCCCTGTAGGCCGTGTGCCCCCACACGGCGCTGTCGCATTGCCCAATGTTGTAGGCCGTGTGCCCTCACACGGCGCTGTCCGCCCACCGCCCTCTGCATGTCCCCCCACGGTTCATCGACCCAATGCGCGAAGTCACAACTCCAAGGCAATCTACTCCACTCCGCCCGCGCTCCATCATGGCCGATAAACTCTCATCCCACGTCCGCATCGCCCTCGCCGAAGATCATCATATCGTCCGGCAAGGGTTGCGCATGCTCTTCGAAGCCGAAAAATCATTCGAACTCGTAGGCGAAGCCGCCGATGGCCTCGATGCCATCAAACTCGTCGAAACGCATCACCCCGATGTTCTCGTCACCGATCTCATGATGCCCCGACTGAACGGCCTCGAAGTGGCCCGCGCCGTCACCACTCATCACCCAAATACCCGCGTCATCATCCTCTCCAGCCACGCCGATGAACCCTACGTAATGGAGGCCTTACGCGTCGGTGCCACCGCCTACGTGCTCAAAGATTCTACCGCCGCCGATCTCGTCAAAGCCGTCTACGAAGTCATGGCCGGCCGACGTTACCTCAGCCCCATCCTCGCCGAACGCGCCTACACCGGCTATGTCCAACGCCCCGGCGAATCCACCCTCGATGTCTTCGAGACCCTCACCCAACGCGAACGCATGGTCCTCCACCTCGCCGCCGAAGGTCTCTCCTCCACCGAGATCGCCACCCGCCTCTTTATCAGCCCACGCACCGCCGAAACCCACCGCGCAAATCTCATGCGCAAACTCGATCTCCGCTCCCAAACCGACCTTGTCCGCTTCGCCATCCGCAAAGGCGTCATCCAAGCCTGAGCATCCCCTCCCCCCTGCACACACTCATTCCCATGCGCATGCCTCACAACCGATTCAACCGCACCCCCTCTCAAGCCCGGGCCTTCGTGGGACTTCTAATCGTGCTCGCACTCGCACTCACGCACGGAGCCGCCGCAAATTCACCCGCCAAACCCACTCCCAAGCAAGGTGCCGACCTTCTCAAAACCGACCTCATGGTCGTCCTCGCCCATCCCGACGACGAAACCATGATGGCGCCGCTCATCGCCCGCACCGCGTTGCTCAAGCAACGCACCGTCGCCAACATCTACTGCACCCGCGGCGAAGGCGGTGGTAACATGGTGGGCACCCAAGGCGGGTCGGCCTTGGGCATCCTGCGCGAAGTCGAACTCCGTGACGGCCTCGGCATCCTCGGCGTCCGCCATACCTTCTTCCTCGATCAACGCGACTTCGCCTACACCGAAAGCGCCACCGCCACACTCTCCCGATGGAACAAAGAGGAAGCCCTCCGCGCCCTCGTCCGGCTCATGCGCGCCCTCCAACCCGACGTCGTCCTCACCATCAACCCGGCCCCCTTCCCCGGCCAACACGGTCATCACCAAACGGCCGGACTGCTCGCCACCGAGGCGTTCAACGCCGCCGCCGATCCCTCTCGTTTCCCCGATCAAATCTCCCTCGAAGGTCTTACCCCCTGGCAACCCCGCAAGCTCTACTACTCCGGCACCGGTCCCGATAGTATCTCCATCCCCTCGGACGAACCCCTGCCCGATGGCCGAACCCCAGGCCAAATCGCCGGCGAAGCGCTCTCCCATCATCGCTCCCAAGCCTTCGGCAATATCGCCAACGCACCCTGGCTCCGACGCGCTCAAAGTGTCACGCTCATCAAGGCCGTCGTCTGGCCCCCTGCCCCCGAGTCCGATCTCTTCGACCACCTCCCATCCTCCCCCAATCCTACCCCACCTCTCAGCCCAAAGCGCCCATCCCCACCCCCCAACTCGAAACCGCTCGCTCTGGAATTCATACCCAGACCCGCCATCCAACGTTTCCAAGAATGGTCGCGCGCCCAAGGGGTCGATCCCTCCATCGCCACTCTCAAAGCCGATCTGCCTGTCGTCGCCGGACGTGGTAATCGTCCCCTCCTCCGCCTTTCCAATGCCGGGGATCAAACCGCCGCCGGTTCCATCCAAATTACCCTTCCCCCGGGCGGCGGCGGAGCCTCAGCGATCCCCTTCTCGATTGCTCCTAAATCAACCCAAGACATCCCGCTCGATCTCCAGCTGCCCGACTCCTTCGAAAACGACGCCGAACTCAAAGCCTCCATCCAACGCCCCAACACAAATCTCACCGCCATCGCCACCATCCACCCTCTGCCCAAAGCCCGAGTACCGCGACTCAGCACTAGCGGATCCCCCTGGGACACCTCCCGTCGCGCCGCTTGGACCGCCCTCCCAACTCTCACTATCCCGCACACCCGAATCGCCCAAGGCAAACCCTCCGGCCCCACGGATTGTAGCGCCATCATCCGCGTCGCTCACGATGGCACCTCACTGTTCGTCGAAGTCGACGTCACCGACGACACCCTCGTCTCCAATATCGCCCCCAACGACATCAAAGGCCACTGGCGCAGCGATTCCGTCGAACTATGCATCGACCCTCAAGCCGGTGCCGAACACACCTTCGAAACCTTCAAACTCGGAGTGTTCCCCTTCGACTCCGCCGGCCGCGTCCGAGCCGCTCGCGACGCCGACGCCAAACCCGGCCTCGTCGAAGTCACCGCGCCCGATGTCCGCCTGCACTCCGAGAAAACCGCCACCGGCTATCGCATTCAGGCCGCAATCCCATTGGCCACCGCCGACATCAACCTCACCCGAAGCCGCGAGATCGGCTTCAATGTCATCGTCTACGACGGCGATAAATCCGACGCCGCCCCCGGCGAAAACATCAACAAATCCCGCATCGCCTGGGCACCACGCTCCGGTGTTCAAGGCCGACCCGAAGACTGGGGCCGCCTCATCCTCGACTAACCCCATCATGCCGATCGATCCTTCCAACCCCAGCACAGCCGATGCCCCGTTGGCACCCACGCCTCCCCGCCCACCCAGGCGTCCTCGCTACTCCGGGACTCATCCACGGAAGTTTCAGGAGAAATACAAAGAGCTCAACCCCGATCGCTTCCCCGACGTCGCCGCGAAAATCGCCGAAAGCGGTAAAACCCCAGCCGGAAGCCATCGACCCATCTGCGTCGACGAAATCCTAAACCTGCTCCAACCCGCTCCCGGCATGGTAGGGATCGATGCAACGCTCGGCTTCGGTGGCCACGCGCGGGCGTTGCTCGACCGGATTCAGCCCAACGGTAAGCTTATCGGTGTCGACACCGACATCCACCAACTCCCGCGCACCGAAGCCCGGCTGCGTGCGCTCGGTTACGGTCCGGATCGGTTCATCACCGCCCACACGAACTACGCCGGGATCCCCAAAGTTTTGGCTTCGCTCCAAACCGGCCCGGCCGACTTTGTCCTCGCAGACCTCGGCTGCTCCTCCATGCAGCTCGACGATCCAGAGCGCGGCTTCTCGTTCAAGACCGATGGCCCACTAGACATGCGCATGAACCCTGAGAAAGGCCCGTCAGCCGCCGCTTGGCTGGCCGCCGTCCGCGAAGATCGACTTCGTTCAGCCCTCGAAGAAAATGGTGACGAACCCCACGCCGCAAAGATCGCCGCCACTCTCTGTCGCGCACGCCAAACTCAACCCCTCACCACCACCAAAGATCTCCGTCGGCTCATCTGCGAAGCGCTCCAGGATACAGACGGCCGGATCCGCACCGCCAAAGACCCCGCCGTCGAACCCTCCATCCGACGCGTGTTCCAAGCCGTGCGAATCGCCGTCAACGACGAGTTCTCAGCCCTGAGCACCTTCCTCAGAAACCTTCCCGAGATCCTCAAGCCCGGCGGCCGCGTCGCCATCCTCACCTTTCACTCCGGCGAAGATCGCCGCGTCAAACACGCCTTCAAGGAGGGTCTCCAAGCCGGTCTCTATGCCAAGATCGCCGAAGACGTCATCCGCCCCACTCGCGAAGAAATTCACACCAATCCACGCGCCGCCAGCGCCAAACTACGCTGGGCTCTCCGCAGCCCCTAAGCCGTAACGATGCGGCAGGAATTCATCGCAAAGATGGAATGGCGGAATGACACGAAGCCGGGACAAAGAAATCTCCATCCATTGCGTGGGAAACTCCAAACGCCAACCCGTGACCCCTACACTCCCTGCAGATAGATTCAGTTCCTCTGCGCCTTTCGTCCTTTGCGCCTTCGCGTTAAACACTCCCCTGAATGGTCACGGTTAAGGCAACGCCACCCGTTGCCACCCGTGCAGCCCCAAGCCGATGTCGCGCTCCACGAACTCCCAGATCACCACCTTCCGCCCCTCCAACATCGCCGGGTTCGCCCGAAGTTCCTGCCTGCCCAACGTCGATCCCCCGCCATCGTTCACCAAGCTCATCACCGGGTGATTCAGCTCTCTCGCGAGATGAGCACTGAACCCTGCCGACATCGGCGCATCCTGCTGATAGATCCGCGTAAAACTGTCGCCCAGCACCAAAACCTCCGCTTCCGCCCCATCCCGATACAGCTCCCCTGCATCCTTACGAATCACCTGTTGGCATACAACCTCCTCCGCCCGAACCGCTCGCTCAATCGCAGGCGACTGAAGCATCCGGATCAAATCACCCGTTCGTCGCACCGCAGTCGAACGTACCTCATACTCAACTCGCCCCTTCTGTGCCCAACCCAACTCCGTGAGCCGACGCGCCACCAACCGGGCCGCACGCTCCACGCCCGCAGGCGACCAATGGGTGTCCTGCGCCAGATACAGCGGCACCTGTTCCACCCCGCTAGCACCAGATCGGTAAGACCTGAATTCTTCAAATAAGTCCACGACTTCCACCTTCGCCGACCGCAACCGCGCGAAGATCTCCCGAGTACGAGGCGCATCCGCCTGACGCATCGAACCCGCTCGCTCCGTAACACGGTCCGGATAAATGCTCTCCTTGTTCGGCACCGGCAATAGTAGCAACCGAATGCCGCGCGCCGCCAGTTGATCCCGATAATCCACAATCGCCCCGACCGGATCCGACGACGTCACCATCACCCCCGACGACGCTGACCCAGCCGTCGACGTCTGCGGCCCATCGATCAGGTAGTTCAATCCCGGCTTGTAAAAATACCACCCCTCCCGCCCGATCGTCACCTTGCTCCCCCCATCCCTAAGCCATGCAAATTGCGCATACTGCACCCAAGGCCGCGTCACTTGCCCCACCCAGTTCGCTTGCTCCAACCGACGCTCATAGCTCCGTAGTCCGGCCGATGTCGGGGCTTGATCGAACAACTCCAAAGCCCGAACCGCTTCCTCCTCGCGCAGTTCCTTCAGCGTCTGAATCAAAGGGACCCCACCCAGGATCGCCAAAAAGGCAACGAGCAGAAACCACTGTGGATCTCGTAGACGGTTCATAGCCTCAAAACTGAAAGTAGAGAAATGGGTTGAACTCCTGCGAAACCATCACCACCAAGCCCAACGCAAAAACCAAAAGCAACGTCAGCACTCTTGGCCACGTCAGGGGTCGGTCCACCCAATCATGCGCCTGCATCGGCTGAAACACCAATACTCCGCACAGCGCCAAGACCATGACCTGGTAAGGAGTATACAGCGTCGCCGCGAGCAATGGGCTCAACGCCCCTACGGCTCCCAGGCCAAACAGGGCCTTCAAATGGGCACTCGCCGATCCCAAGTCCTCCGCCCGAAATACAACCCACGACAGTAGCATCAACAGAAACGTCAACACCATGCGCACGGCTCTCGGACACCCTGCGTATACGCTGCGCCGACCTCGCCAACGTTCGAAAACCAGTAGCAGCCCATGGAACGCACCCCAGATCACAAAGTTCCATTTCGCCCCGTGCCACAGCCCTCCCAAAAGCATCACCACCGCGAGGTTCACATACGTGCGCCCCTCCCCCTTCCGATTCCCACCCAAGGCGACATACAGGTAATCCCGCAGAACGTTGGAGAGCGAGATGTGCCACCGACGCCACAGCTCCGTGATGTTCTCCGATCGATAGGGCGCATCAAAGTTTCGCGGAAACTCAAATCCCAACATTCGACCCAGCCCCACCGCCATGTCCGAATACCCACAGAAATCAAAATAGATCTGAAAGGTATACGCCAGCGCTCCAATCCACGCGTCCCCCATCATCAGATCCTTCGCAGCAAACGCCGCATCCGCAACCGTCCCACAGGGGTTGGCCAAAAGGATCTTCTTCGCAAAACCCAACACAAACAACGCCACCCCAACCGCAAATCGCCCGACCGTGTGCTCCCGATCGGCCAACTGCGCGGCCAGTGTCTTATACCGAATAATCGGCCCCGCCACCAAATCAGGAAACAACGCCACAAAAGCCGAAAAACCCGAGAAGCTACGCGCCGGGAGCGCATCACCGCGATACAGGTCGATGATGTAGGTGAGCGAATGAAAAGTGTAGAACGAGATCCCCACCGGCAAAACCACCTGCATGATCGTCAGCGGCGTCGCCCCAAACGCTCCCAACACTTGGTTCAACGTCGTCGCCGCAAACATGTAATACTTGAAGAACCCCAACAGGCTCAGGTTCGTCACCACACACGCGATCACCGCTCCTCTCCGTTCCACCTGCGTCGCACCCGGACGCGTGATGATCCGTCCCCACACGTAATCCAAAACCGTGGTGAACAGCATCAAGCCCGCAAACCAAGGCTCCCACCACCCGTAAAACACATAGCTCGCCAAGGTAATCCAACCATTACGCCACCGCTGTCCCAAAGCGTAATACACCAACAAAAACAAAGGCAGAAAATAGAAGACGAAGATTTGTGTCGTGAAAACCATGGCTCAACCCAGGATTCAATTTCACCACACACCACAATCACAACCCCCACCACAGAATCGCCCCACGCACTCCCCGTTGCACTCAGACGTCTTCCACACTTCATTCATCGTCTCTTCTTGGAGAAAATCGCAGCGCACGTTGAGAAAAGTTATGCACCTGGATATGCCCATCTCACCCACCCATGGCGAGCCAAATCACGGCCGCCGCACCCCGGGTCCCCAGGCCCTGGCAGCGCCGGCACCCCTGCCGGCCTTCGGAAAGCCCAATGTCCGCAATCCTCCCCCTATAGGCCGTGTGCCCCCACACGGCCTGGCCACCCCACCCCAGGTCCCCAGCCCCTGGGAGCGCCGGCACCCCTGCCGGCCTTCGGAAAGCCCAATGTCCGCAATCCTCCCCCTGCAGGCCGTGTGCCCCCACACGGCCTAGCCACCCCACCACGGGTCCCCAAGCCCTGGGAGCGCCGGCACCCCTGCCGGCCTTCGGAAAGCCCAATGCCCGCAATCCTCCCCCTGTAGGCCCTGTGC
>Ga0172367_10002707_pt1 | contig 23984 bp, 25 predicted proteins | sample Lak10m_FD_114542 | JGI IMG/M metagenome (GOLD analysis project Ga0172367, IMG submission 114542) | Freshwater microbial communities from Kabuno Bay, South-Kivu, Congo - kab_022012_10m | ecosystem: Environmental > Aquatic > Freshwater > Lake | place: Democratic Republic of the Congo: South-Kivu... | reverse complement strand
TGGCGCAGGCAAACGCAAGCCCACAATCGGCACTCAGGCTCCTCGGGTAGGGAGTCGGTTAGTGCTCGGGCTTTGTCGGACGATGCTTCACCGCATCGTCCGACTCGTTTTGTACGCATCTCGATTTCCAGATCCACCTGCGTTGAGACTGAGTCGGTTGTCCTCACCTCCGCATTCGAGCGCCTGCTTGGGTAGGTTCCGTCATATTCCTGGATTCTGGGTTTAGTGACGAGCCCTATGTGCCGATATGCAGAACGGTAGGCTGTGCTAAACGGTCCACCATTATTCATATGGACCTAGGACTCTCAGGATTAGCGAGTGGCTTCGATTGGCGTTCTTTAGTGGATCAGCTGAGTGAGGTGGAACGATCTCCTCAACAGCAGATGCGCGTGGAGCAAAATCAGATTCAGCAGAGAAATAACGCCTTCGGAAGTATCAAGACCCAGCTGCTGCTGCTTCAAAGCCGAGTCAAAACCCTTCAGGATCCGGACCTGTTCGCCGCGAGGAAGGGGGCGGCTTCAGATACCTCGCAAGCGACTGTAACTGCTTCCGCCGGTGCCGCCGTGGGATCGTATCAACTCTCGGTTAGCCATCTTGCCACTAGCTCCGTCCACCGTGGGACGGGTGACATCGGTGCGCCAATCAGCAGCACTTCGGACGTTTCCACCCTTACGCTGCAGGGTGCTGGGTTCTCGACCGCCGTCTCGGCTGGGACGTTCACCGTCAATGGCCAACGGATTACCGTCTCCACAACCGATACTTTACAGTCCGTGTTCGACCAGATCAGTTCGTCCACCTCTGGAAACGTGACGGCGAGCTATGATCCAGTCGGGGATCGAATTCAACTCGCTAGCGCGACCGAGATTGTTTTGGGGAGTGCTGCGGACTCGAGCAACTTTTTGGAGGTTGCCAAGCTGAACAACAACGGCACAGGAACCCTATCGAGTTCCAATCGATTGGGTGGGGTCAAACTGTCCTCCACCCTAGCTACCGCGAATCTTTCTACGACCCCCACAGATGGTGGATCGGGCCTCTTTCGGATCAACGGTGTAGACATTACGTTCAGCGCCTCAACCGACAAGGTGTCGGATGTGCTCAAGAGAATCAACGATTCCACCGCAGGGGTTACTGCTAGTTACGATTCCGTTAACGACCGATTCCTTCTGACCAACAAAGCGACCGGAGACCTAGGGGTTTCAATGCAGGATGTGACGGGAAACTTTCTAACATCGTCCGGGCTGCTGGGGGGAAGCCTGCAGCGCGGTACCGACCTGTCTTATACGATCAATGGGGGTGATTCACTCACAAGCCATTCGAACACGATCAGCGCGGCGAGCTCCGGTTTGGACGCTCTGTCCATCTCGGTTTTGAAGGAAGGCGATGTGGAGATCTCGGTCGCTGCGGATACTGGCAAGATCCGGAGTGCCATCACCGACTTTGTCGGCGAATTCAACAAACTTCAAAGCGTCATCGACAGTCAGACCGCCTCCAGCACGGATAGCAAGGGTAAGGTGTCAGCATCCGCGCTATCGGGAGATCGAGACGCCTATGATATAGCCCAAAAGCTGAGGGCGGCCGTTTTTTCCGAGGTTAGTGGTGTGTCCGGTGCGATCAAACATCTGTCGTCACTTGGATACGAGACAAGCGGAAATGACAATGCGCTGAAGCTCGCGGATAGTACGAAACTTGACTCTGCGTTGGAATCCAGTTTGGCGGATGTGCAATCGTTATTCTCCACCTCTGGGTCAGGCATCGCAGAGACCCTCGCGAATTACTTGGATCGAACAATCGGCGAGGAAGGCTCCATCGTGCAAAAGCAAGACCAACTGATCAAGCAGTCGGGAGCCTTGGACGCGCAAATCACGGCTCAGGAAAAGTTGGTCCAGCAGAATCGTGCTCGGCTGATCGCGGGATTTGTTGCGATGGAACAGGCTCAGGCCAATATCAACCAGCAGCTCCAATACCTGACCAAACGCTTCGGCTAAAATCCGCCCCTTGGTCACTCTTCGAGAGGCACAAAACCGGGGCCCCGCTCAACATGCATGGCGACTTTGATTCAGCTCAGACTGCCTCCGGCCCGGTGGTCAAGGTCGACGGTCAAGTGATCCCGGTGCCTCCCGATGCTCTTCAGTCTATGGGGACCCTCATCGCTCGGATTGAACGGTGGGCATTGGGGCAACATCGTGTGCTCTCGCTCATTCGTGTTGACGGCTACACATTGCCCTTTCCCGGTGCCGTGAAGGAGGTGAAGTCGCTGAAAACGATCGAAGTGACTACCGTCTCTTTTAACCAACGAGGCCGTGAGGTGTTGAAGCGAACGACGATGCAACTGGAGGTGCTCGAGAAGGAGATTGCGGATTACGCGCTCTTGGTCTTGGTCAATGACCTCGTGGTCGCTCGTCACATCTGGCGGGACCTCGTGACCTCCATCCGATCGGTGCTTTTCGAGATGGGTTTGCTCCAGGAATTGTGCATGGTGGACCACGCCGCAGTCATGATCGCAGTTAAGTCCTTGGCGGATCATATCAACGACGTGGGAGCATTGCAGGCGAAGGCAGAGATGTTTTTGAGAACGAGTGAGGGTATCGTTGGTTTCTCCGATTTGTTGGAACGGGATCTTATGGAGTGGGTTCAGGGGCTGGGGTGGTTTGTGCGTCGGATTCCTGATTACTGTCTGATGAAGAACTGAGGGAGAGGTATCAACATGAAACCAGACTCGTCCTGTCGTGCCGGCGTGTTGGCCACCCTTTTGCTCCTGCTCGGCTCCCTGTCTTCGGGGTGTGAGATTTCGGGGCCTGCCTCGGATACTGTAATAGGGCCTGGTTTTCTGCCCCGGAACACATGGCGCAGCTCTGCCGTGCTCCCGTTTGAGCTTCGCCGGATTGCGTTGTTACCGACGGCGTCTTTGGTAGATAGCGCGACGGTCAACTCCGGTCGGATCTCCATGGGAAATGTCCTCAGATCGGAACTTAGTCGTCAGCAGGCCTTCGAATGGGTCGTTGTCGCACCGTCCCAACTGAAGCGATGGAGTGGGCGTGAGGAGTGGGTATCGACGTCCGAATTGCCATCGGGTTGGGTCCAGGATGTTGCGAAGAAGTCCGGCTGCGATGCGGTCTTGCTCAGCGAGTTGACTGACTATCGACCCTATCCTCCGTTTGCGATTGGCTGGAGATTGAAACTCGTCGAGGCGAAAGAAGGGCGTATTCTATGGTCTGCGGATGAAGTGTTCGATGCCGGGAACCCTAAGGTGGTCAATGCGGCGCGTCGGTTTTATAGGACGAACCTAGTTGCTTCAGGGGCTCTAGCCGATTCGCGTAGTGTGCTGGAATCTCCCGAACGTTTTGCACGATACGCTACCGCATCGGTTCTATCCACGCTCCCGGAGCGAACCATCAAGTGAGCTCCTGGGCTTCCCATGTGGTGGTCGAGGCGTTAAGTTTCCGGAGATCGTGCCGAACTAATAACAGACATCACACGATGAGAGCCTGCCTAGATAGGAACTGAAAGTATGCAAATCCACACAAATCTAGCCTCTGGCGGATTAAACAAGGTGGTTGGGGCGGAGGTCAAAGCTCGATCGGCCAACCTCGAGAAGTCTCAGGTGTCCTTCGCAGAATCCGACTCCTTGGATCAATCTCTGAGCAAGATCCCTGACGTCCGGACTGAGGAGATATCAAGGGCTCGAGCTCTGGTGGCCGATCCTTCATATCCTCCGCGAGAAACGATCCGCCGACTTTCGAACCTGTTGGCTTTGGAGATGGTTGGGAGGACCGAAGAATAAAAGGGGGATCTATGTATAAACGCGTGAATCCATGGCAGTCGTATCGGCAAGTGGCTACCCAAACAGCGAGTCCGGGCCAACTTGTCCTGATGCTTTTTGATGGGGCTGCTCGATTTTTGGATCAGGCTCTGGAAGGCTTTTCCGAGACGGATCCCCTGCTTTTCAACCAGACCATTAGCAACAACATCATCAAGGCTCAGGCGATCATCAATGAGCTCAACCTGTCGCTCAACATGGAAGCGGGTGGTGAGTTCTCGTCAAGGATGAGAGCCCTTTACGACTATCTGGATCGTCGTCTTCAAGAGAGCAATCTCTCAAAAACCGAAACAGGTATCCGTGAGGTGCTCAAGCATATCACAAGCTTGCGTGATGCCTGGTCTGAGATGCTCCAGAACGGACCCTACCAGGAATCCGCAGGGGGCAAACCAGTGCAAACCTCGATGTCCTTCGCTTCGAAGTCTGCGGATCAGGCTGTGGCAGCCTAGTCGACGCAGAACGAACTCGACCCAATCGATGTTATGTCCAGCACGATCGAACTTGAATCTGAGGACAGGTTGTTGGCGCTGTATCGTCGATGGGAGGAGTTAACCCATCGCGAGCGGGAGTCCATCCTCGCTGAGGCGTGGGGTAACCTTCGAACCTTTCAGGCTGAGAAATACAAACTTCAGAACCAAATCATTCAGGTTACGGACCGCATCGAGCGTCCGTTCGATGAGTCTGGCCCTTTGCGGGAGTATTGGCGCAATCTCCGGTGTGTGATTGCGGAATTGATCCAGCTGGAGACACGAAACGGTGAGCTTGTCGATTCTCGAAAGCGGTCTGCGCGAGCCGAGCTTCTTGAGCTCGAATCCAGTAGCAAGACGCTCAAACGTCTGCACCGATCGTATGCCTCCAAGGGCGGTGAAAATTGGACCAGCTACGGATAATGTCCCGATGGCCTTAACTGCACTACGGAGCCGGCTTATTCCGTTTGTCGAGCGCGGCCCGGATGGTCTGTAAGAACTCGGCGTTGTCGAATGGCTTTTCTAGAAAACCCGCAGCTTTGGATGACGCCGCCGTGTCGGTCTTGAACTCCCGACCATCCCCACTCAGCATGATCACCAGGACGGAGGGGAGGAGTTCCTGGAGTTTTTTCAATGCGGTCCACCCATTCAGACGGGGCATGTGCACGTCCAGCAGGATGATGTCAATCTTACCGCTGAACGTACGGGCGAAATCGAGGGCGGATTCACCATCGGGAGCCTCCATGACTTTGTAGCCCCGGTAGGCCAGTATAGACCTCATCACCAACCGGATCATCTCTTCATCATCGACGATTAATACAGTTTCGGTACCCTCGAAGTGTCGGAAGTGTTCGGGGAGCGGTTGGAGGGCTCCGTTATCGCGCGGGGTTGGTTGGAGGGGTTCTTGGTGGCGCGGTAGGTAGACGTAGAAAGTGCTGCCTACCCCGATTTGGCTTTCGACCTCCATCCAGCCTTTGTGCTCGGTGACGACATTTTGGGAGATCACGAGGCCGAGTCCTATGCCTTTACCGAAGGCTTTGGTGGTGAAGTAGGGTTGAAAAACCCTTCTCAGCACGGATTCGGGCATGCCGGTGCCTGTATCCCGAAGCATGATCCGAACGAAATCACCCACTCTTGCGAGAGGATCAGAAGCCACTCTCTCGCAATGCACACACTCGACGGCGACTGTGAGGGTTCCACCGGAGAGCATTGCATCGCGCGCATTGAGGCCGAGATTAAGAAGGACGTGGCTGAGTTGGTGCGCGTCGGCTAGCACTTCCCAGTCGAGCGCAGGTTTAGGCTCTACCAGGAGGTGAATGTTTTCAGGGAGTGCACCCTTGAGCACTGGAATGAGTGTCGAGATGAGTCGACTCGGATCCGTAGGCACGGGTCTGATTCCGTTGCTTTGGCTGTAAGATTGGAGGCGGCGGACGAGTTCTACACCCCGCATCGCCGCCGAGCGCGCTTGGCTGAGATCTGCCATCACCGGGTTCGGGATCGAATGATTGAGGAGTGCGAGGTCCAGGTGAGAGACGACCGCGGTCAGGACGTTGTTGAAATCGTGGGCTACTCCATTCGCGAGCGTGCAGATCGATTCGGAGAGTTGATTCGATTTGGTCACGGCTTCTTCCCTAGGAGGCGTGAGGTTGCGAATCAGCACGTTGTAGCAGAGTCCAACGCTGAGTATCGCCTCGATAACCGTTGTCTCGCAGCGCGACCGATCCCCTTCTTGGGTTGATAACTCAACGATGGAACCGATTTGGTGGAGTTCACCCTCAGCCACCGCTTTCCGATCTTTCAGTCTTTTAATCCCGAGAGCGATCGGGTGGAAAGGGGCGATCCTTGGGAGGTGAGCCGATCCTTGGGCTTCTCCAAGCCATTGCCGCGCTGCGGAGTTGCAGACGAGAACCTCCAGGTCTTCATTGACGCAGACAAAGGCCTGAGGGGTTGAAGCGGCCAGGATGTGCAGCAGCTGGACATCCGAGGCCATGGTCTGCGCTGGTGGGTTCCAGGGCGCGAATTCCGGGTTTCGGTTTTGGGAAGAGATTGGCAACCTTCTGTGTGAGTAAACGTTTCAGCTTTTTGCTGTCAAGAAGGAATCCATGCCGAGTTGATCTGCAACCTGAAAACGGTGGTCCTGGGCGAAATCACGGGTGCGAGGATCCTCGCGGCGCAACGGGAGGGAATGAGATCGTGAATCGGATGCCTAGCGAGAGAATATTCCTAGAGTCACGATCCATACCTCGTAAGTGAGGCTTCTGGGCATTGGAGGAGCATGTCTTCAAGCCTTGTTCTTGAGCGACAGTTCGTTTCGGTGGTGGGAGTCCTCTCTGATTTGGCGATCTTGAAGCCGACGGCTGCTCAAGGGTTTTCCTAGAGTGCCGAATAACCAGCGTAACGAAGACTACTCTTCTCTTGCGTGCACCCGATCAGCACAGACTTAAAACTAGAACGTTCGAACGTCGGCTGCGATACGTGCCCAGCTGGCGGAGCTTTGATCTTTGCAATTCCCGAGAATGAGTTTAGAACCGATGGCCATGCCATGACCCGACCTCTGAACCCACCCACCACCATGCCCCCCGGTCCTTGGGTTGCTTCCGGCGGGGCCATTCCCACGAGGTGGCTGGATGCCGGGGTTGCGCTCCTCGGGGCGGACGGGACTGTTCTGCAAGCGACGGAGGATTTCGTTTCTTGGCTGACGATGCCTGCGAACGAAGTTGTCGGACTTTCAGTCTGGAGTCTACTTGGTCGTCGATTCCCGGCTTGGGAGCCTGCGCTGCGGCATCTTGTGGATTCGGTGGAACTTTTCTCCCGCGTGGAGCTCGAAGCCCCTCGTGGTTTAGGGGATTACACGGGCTGGTTTCGACTTGAATTGACCAAGCATGCCCAGGTTTGGGTGTTGCGTGTTGGATCGGTGCTGCCACCAGCGACCGCGATCCAGGATTCGTCTGCCTCGCTCCATACGCTTCGGGAACCCGAGCACCGGGAGATGCTGGTTCGGTTGATGCGCGCCGAAGCACAACTCGCGAATCTCACCAACCGTTGGCCCGGTGTGATTTTTAGTCAACGCGCTGACTTCAGTTTCCTGTTCTTGAGCCCGAACATTGAGGCCCTGACGTCTACCCCGGTCGAGGCATGGCACCGTAATCCCTTACTCTTCTGGCAAGTGATTCATGAAGGGGACGTAGAGGAGGTTCGACGGCAAATCAAGAGTGCTCAGCGTACACCCTCTGGGATTACGTCCACGTTCAGGATCCGAAACCTTAAGACGGGTCGAGTGAGCTATATTCTTGAGCACCGTCAGGCCTTTGTCAGCAAGGGCGGGATGGTGCTGGGTTATGAGGGGATGTGGCTCGATGTGACAAGACAAACCATCGCGGAGAAGCGACTGAGCAGCGCGGCTTGGAAGGAGACGTTGGCGGTTGTGACCATCGGTCTGGCGCATGACTTCAGCAATGTCATGGCGGGTATTCACTCCATCAGCGAGTCATTCATCGACCAGCTTCCTCCCGATCACGGGTTTCGTGAGGGGTTGGGGTTGATCCGGCAGAACTCCATGCAAGCCAGCCAACTCGTACAGCGGATCACCCAACTGCACCACGGAAAATCGGGCAGCAGTAACTATTACGATCTTAATCAAATCGTGGGTGAGTTGGTGGAGTTGGTTCGAAAGATCGTACCCCGTCGGATTCAATTCGATTCCCAACTTTCCTCGGATTCATTAGCTCTGTTTATTGATCCGGTGGAGCTGCGGCAGGTGATCCTAAACCTAGTCATCAATGCGATCGATGCGATGCCATCCACGGGTTCGTTGATGATCCGGACAGGCCGATCCTCTGTCCGTCCGTCCGCGTCCTGCTTTTCGGGGACCTTCCCGAGACTTCCGGCCGTGTGGTTGACTGTTGAGGATACCGGATCCGGTATTCCGAAGAAAGTGATCGCCAACATTTTTGATCCCTTTTTCACCACCAAATCATCCAATAAAGGCTCCGGCTTGGGGCTTTATAACTCGCGATTATTCGTAGAGAAGTTCCATGGCGGTATTGAGGTTCAAACGCAAGAGGGCGTCGGATCCCGATTCACCCTCTGGCTTCCTGAGGCGGATTTCACGGAGGGCGATCGGGTTGTTGGGGATTCAGCGGAGGCGTCCGGTGCGCGTCTGAGCCTGCTGGTCGCGGGGGCTGCCAGCCATCACCTTGAGCGCACCGTCGAGTATCTGCGAAGCAACGCGTTTCATGTGGTTGAAGCCCGAAGCCCCGACACCGTGGTCGAGTGTCTTGATTCCTCGGACTACCGGTTTGCCGCCATGATCGTGGTCGTTCAGCGGGAAGGTACGCCCTATTCGGTGTTCCTGGCTGAGGCGAGAAAAGCACACCCCGACCTTAAAGTGGTCCTGCAGCTCGTCGCCTACGATCGGGATGAGTTGGACACTCGATTCTTGGCGGTTTCCGACGGGGTGATTGAGATGGGTGTTCCCGAGCAGGAAATACTCGAATCGATCCGTCATGTGCTGAAGGACACCAAAGTGACATAGGTGATTTTATGGACGGAGGCCGAACCGAACTTTCTATCCACAGGATCCTAGTAGTCGACGACGAGCAGATCGTTTTGGTGGCTCTTCGGGACACGCTGCGTCGTGAGGGCTACGACGTGGTGACCGCGCCCAGCGCCATGCAAGCCCTCACGATACTGAAGGATCAAATGTTCTCTGTGATCATCACGGATCAGCAGATGCCCGTGCTCACAGGTTTGGAGTTTCTAGCCCAGGTGAAACAGTCTCAGCCCGACGCGACCCGGATCCTCATCACCGCTGTGTTGAACCTGAACACCATGATTGATGCGATCAATAAGGGTGAGATCTACCGGTTCATCGTCAAACCCTGGTTGAGAGAGGAGTTGCTGGCCACGGTGCGGAATGCGGTGCAGCGTTATGAGTTGATTTGTAAGAATGCGGTTCTTCAGGCGACAACACTTGCCATGAACGAACGGCTTACTCAGCTGAATAAGACGCTCGAGCAACAGTTAGTGAAGGAGGAGGATCAGAAAAGGCGCCTGGAAGAAGCCAATCACGCGCTGGCGGAGAACCTGGGGCAGTCGGTAGAGCTATGTTTGCGTACGATGCAGACGTTCTATCCTACTCTAGGCTCGCAGGCCCGGCGCGTCTATGAACTGTGTCGAGCGATGGGCGAGATTCTTAAACTTTCCAGCGCTGATCGACAGACCCTCGAGATCAGCGCGTGGCTTCACGACATAGGCCTCGTCGGGGTTCCAAGGTCGCTCATTCGCCGATGGGAACTGGATCCAGATGCACTCACGGCGGCGGAGCGGGCCGTGGTGGAGCAGCACCCGATCCTGGGACAAGAATTGGCGGCGTTTGTAAACCCTCTGCAATCCGTAGGTTTCGTAATACGAGCTCATCATGAGCGGTTCGATGGGCGAGGCTACCCGGACAAGTTGACTGGGGACAACATCCCCTGGTTGGCTCGTCTTTTGTCCGTCGCATGCGCTTATGTCGAAGGCTCTGCGGAAGCGCACATGCTTCTGGACCGGATCCGTCAGGAGGGCGGGGGAGCCTACGATCCTCAAGCCATTTCGGCTCTTCTGAAATGTTTGCCCCGCGCTGAAATTCCGCGTCGACAACGCCAGGTGAGTCTCGCCGAGCTCGAGCCGGGTATGGTGCTTGCCAAAGGAATCTATACAGCCAATGGGCTATTGCTCATCCCAGACGGACAGCGGTTGACGGAGACCTACATTGACAAGCTCCGGAATCATCATCGGATCAACCCACTCTCACAAAATCTACTTGTGTATTGTTAGCCAAACCTCGGTCCTGTTCAAGGCGCTCGATGGCATCACGGCATCGATGAACCCACGAACGCCAACCTAGACGTATGTCCTCGGCCCATCCTCAAAACGGCAACGCCGACGCAAGTGCCACTCGTGCGGACTGGCTGTGCGCGCGCTGGTGGAGGGCCTTGTTCGATCAGAGTGACGACGCGCAGTTCGTCTGCGCGAGAGATGGAAGCGTGCTGGAGTTGAATCGTCGTGCGCAATCTCTCGTGGGGCCTAGGGGTAGCGAAATGCCATCCGCTGCGCTGCTCACCGAGATGCTTACTCCCAGCACCTACCGGAAGGTAATGGACGTGCTTTCGACCCCGGAAGCCCATGGTAGCACGCTCTGCGGGGTGAGTTTGACTATCGATTCGGATCTCCCCCTCATCGCGGATCTCGTCATCCTCTCCCTGGAGGGGGGCTGTAGCCTTTTGACCGCCAAGGATGCTAGCCGTCGGTGGCGAATGGAAACGCACGCCCAACGGTTGATCACAGCGATTGATTCCACGCCCGATGCAGTTTACCTCACCGACGCTAAATTTCGCCTGACTTTCGTGAACGCCGCATTCCAGGCACTCACCGGATACTCTATCGAGGAGATTCTCGGTCAGGGAATCGAGGTTTTGAGGGCGGAGCTTGAACGATCCAGGATCCAGGAGTCTCTCCACACGGTGAAAGATGGAAAAAGCTGGTGCGGCGAGTGTTCGAATCGGAGCGCCGAAGGAAAGCATTACCCGGTCGAGGTCACGCTCGCTCCGATCTTTGATCGGCGCGGTGTATTTATTGGTGCGGTTGGTTTGGAGCGAGATATCAGTCAAAGGAAGCAGCTTCAGGACGAGCTCTTGCTGGAACGGAACCTGGTTCGTTCGGTGATCGACTCCCTTGAATCTGCCGTGTACGCGGTCGATAGGCGTTACCGGCTGACGCATTTCAACGATGCCTGGACAAAGCTTCCAAAGGAGCAGGGGTGGCTTCTCTTTGAGGCAGCACCGAAGGTAGGGCGGCCGATCCTTGATTATGCCAGCACGGCACAACATCGGGTTGAGCTCCAGACTGCCTTTGAATGCGTCATGTCGATCGGGCAGCCCCAGGAGGTGCGATCAACCGACTCTAACCGTCACCACTGGCAGGCGAACATCGTGCCTTGGCGTCACAAGGGCGAGTGCTTGGGGCTGGTTTTGAAGATCAGTGATATCACTCAATCCGTCTGTCTTCAAAGCCAGCTCTATCAGGCGCAGAAGATGGAAACCATAGGGGCTCTCGCTGCAGGGGTTGCCCACGACTTTAACAATCTGATTCTAGCGATCCGTGGTAACACCAGCCTGCTCCTGATGGGAGAGATTCCCGAGGAGGATGTCGCTCCTCGGCTTCGGCAGATTGATGAGGCGGCGATGCGGGCTGCGGAGATTACACATCAATTGCTCGCCTTCTCGCGAGCTTCGGATGAACAGGTGTCGGTGCTCGATTTCAACCAGGTGATTAAGGATGCAGGCCACTTGGCCACACGCACGCTGCGTGGGAAGTCTGTTATTCGACTAGAGCCCGCAGCGGACCCGGTAAAGGTTCAGATGGATTCCACCCGTGCTCAGCAGCTGATCCTCAATCTGTGTGTCAACGCTTACGATGCAATGCCTGACGGCGGGCAGATCACAATCACCAATTCCGTCGTCCGTTTGACCCGGTCGCAGTCAACTAAAGGCCTGGGTGCCGTCGATTATTGTCGATGCAGCGTCGCGGATACAGGAACAGGTATTCCCCCTCAGATTCTCGCCCGCATCTTTGATCCGTTTTTTACGACTAAGGAGAAAGGGAAGGGAACCGGGCTTGGGTTATCGATCTGTCAGTCCATCGTGACGAAGATCGGAGGTTTCATTGAGGTGGAGAGCCGTATCGGGCAGGGGACCACATTTCAGATTTTCCTGCCGATCGCGGATAAAGATCTGACCAATAGCGTGAACCGAGCCGCGCCTAGCCTTAACAAGGGGTGTGGCCGGATTCTGGTGGTTGACGATCTGGATCTGGTGCTGGAGTTCACTTCCAGTTTCCTGGAGAAGGCAGGTTACGAGGTGGTGACCGCCAATGGTCCTCGTGCGGCCCTCCAGCGGATCGAGGAGGCCAGTGCTCCGTTTGATCTGATGTTCACGGACTTCAACATGCCCGACATGAGTGGCTGGCAACTGATTCAGCATGTGAGCGTTGATTTTCCTGAGATGAAGGCGATTCTCGCTTCGGGCTACCTGGACGAGGAAGAGCGCTTGCAGATCGAGCAATGCAAGGGGGTTCGGATTCTCGACAAGCCTTATGGTATTAACGAAGCTACGGAAACAGTCTCCCAGATGTTATCCGAAAAGCGGCAAGGATTGTAGCAGCCCCGTACGCTGCGGACTACAAAACGTTTAATGGTAGGCCTCACGGGCTCGTCGACCTCGGGCTCTGAGCTCCCGACTCGATCCATGGCGGACAGCTATGCATTCACTCGCTGGGTGGCTTCTGCCGAGTCTGCTTAATTCTGGGGGTAGGGATTCTATTTGGCCCTCGCCGCAGCACGTCCCTTTTTTGATCGGGATTGAAGCAAGGTGTGCAGAACCTTACCCATCGGCTCGTTTGTCGCATAGAGTCTCCGATCTACCCCGGCTCTCGCGCAGAGGGTGTCAAGAGAGCCCTGGTGGGCCTGGAATGTTCTGATATAGGTTTCGCGAACCTGAGCTGGTGTTACGAAGAGTTGCTGCTCCGTTTCGAGATCCTTGAACAGCGCTTCGTTCTCGAAATCGAATGTTTGCTCCCTCGGATCCAGCACCTGGATGAGCAGGATGTCGTGACCCATCGCCTGCAATTGGGTCAAGCCTCGTTCGAGCTCGTCTATCGGGCTCAGAAAGTCCGAGATCATGATCACCATCCCTCGCTTCCTAAATACTGTGGCCAATTGTTTGAGAGGGGGAGCGAATGCGGTGGCTTTGCCTGAGTGTCGACGGTCGAGAGCTACGAATAACTGCCGAAGCTGTCCTCCGCGGTTTTTCGGTGGTAGATAGTCGCGCACATGCTCGTCGAATGAGAGCAATCCAACCGCATCTCCCTGCTGATGGATGAAGTAAGCCAGCGTTGCCGCCATGGTCCGGGCGTAATCGGCCTTCGTGACGCGACCCGATCCGAAATCCATCGATGCACTAGTGTCTAACACGATGAGGGTGCGGAGGTTGGTCTCATCCTCAAATTTCTTGATATAAAATCGGTCGCTTCGGGCGAACAGTCTCCAGTCCAAGTAACGAGGATCGTCTCCCGGTGTGTATTGTCGGTACTCCGTGAACTCGACTGAAAACCCGTGGAATGGACTCCGGTGCAGGCCTGTCCAGAACCCCTCGACGATGACTCGTGCGCGCAGTTCAAGGCTCTTGATTGCGACGAGCGCCGCAGGATCCAGATGGTTGCCCTGCGCTTGAGGTTTGGGTTGGATTTTCATGGGCGGTCTATGAACTCGCTTCGGTCGTTCGTATGCGGGTTAGCAGCGGAATGGTTCTTAGTCTCAGGGCATCCATTAGGAGCTATCTCAGATCCAAGCAGACCAATCGATCGCGTCCTCGGGCTATGAGGAGGCCGCTCGACAACGCCACATGGGCTCGCACCCCCGTCGGAAGGATCTGGGCTCGTCTATTCTCGACGAATGCTTCCGGGGTAGCGCGAGCTTCAATCAGTTCCCCACGCTCGTTTGAGATGAGCAGTGCATCTCCGGCTTGAATGAGCGTTCCCGCCCCTAGACCTGACTTCCTCCACCGGACCTGACCTGTTTTCCATTCCACACAGGTCAGGGTGGGGGACTCCTCCTGTCGCCCATCGAAGCCGTACAAGAATCCACCACGTTCGACACTCGTTGCGTAGTGGTTGGAGAGGACCCCATCGGCCGACCATTTCTTCGAGAGTTTGCCGTGAGACAAGCGCAGCAGCGCTGCGCCGGTCTCATAGCTCGCCGAGATGAAGATTTCGCCCGCGCGCACTAAAGGCGTTGCGGCGTTCACCGATGCCTGGCTGCGAGATCGCCAGGGAAATGTGTCGGAGACCTCGCCTGTGACCAGGTCGAGTGTTGTGAGGCCTGAACGACCGAGTAGGACGACCCACTCCTTTTGACCGTCCCTCGCCAAAGTGGGGGACGCGTAGCTCGCCTCGTCGTTCAGGGATTTCCATATCACCGCCCCCGTTTGAGCATTGAGGGCTATGATCCCTGATCCATCCTGGCCTCCGATCGCGAGAATCACTCGGTTTCCAATCAATAGCGGGGAACACGCCATTCCAAAAAATCCTTTTGGTGCGCGGAACTTGTCCTTCGTCCTAACGACCCACAGCTGTTCCCCGGAACTCAAGTTAAGCCCACGGACGGTTCCCTCTGCTCCCATGACAAAGACTCTACCATCGCCTATAGCCGGAGTTGCGCGAGGTCCGTTATCGAAACCGAAATCATCACGGTATTGCGTGGGATGATCTGCCTTCCAAAGGGACTTTCCATTCGTGAGCGAAAGGCATTCCACTCGTTCCACGTCACCCATGCGATGGAAGAGAATCACCCGGTCGGCAGATGAAACGGGGCCGCTGAACCCTCCGCCTGTTGTCACGCTCCAGAGTTGAGTAGGACCTTCTCTGGGCCATTGCCGCAGCAGCGCGGGGCCGGCGTATGTGCCATCTCGAGCCGGCCCGAGAAACTGGCTCCAATCTTCGGCTACCGCCTCCTTGGGTAACCAGACCCAGAGGATCAAGGAACAAAGCGAGAGCTGAAGCCACGCACTGCAGTTGCGGCAAATGCGCTGAGCTCTTGCGCGATGACTCAAATCATCGCCCGCCCCCGGGCGTGCACCGAGAGATCGAGTTGGAGTTACCACACTACTTCAACCCGCTTTCCACCATTTTTTTGAACTCACTCTCGGAGCTCTTCGCGAGGGCCGCAGGTCCAGTTAAGCGAACGAAAACACTCCCCTGATCGGCCTCGATGATCGCCCCGAGAAGGCCATGGTTAGCAAGCGGTGTCTTGGGCCCGCCGGGCATCCCACTGCTATAGGTTCCCTCTGCCTTGACATAAGTAACCTTGTGCTTGCCAACAGTGGTTTCCTCGATCTTGGGCTTGAGTTGTTCTCGTGGTTCTTGGAACTGGCCGATCCAGCGGTCGACATTCGCCTTTACGCCTCCCGCGCCACCCGGTCCAAAATGGAAAAAGACGACTTCCGCTTTCTGCTTTTTGGCAGCATCCGGTACGCTGAGTTGGGCCTTACGCATACCGCCCGCAGTATCAACCCATTCCCACGTGGACGGACGGGTGAAAGAGAGTTCGCTTACTTGAAACACCGCAGGAGCTTCGGCCGCCTCGGCGATTCTGCCGATCAACAGGAGGCCCGCGAAAAGAAATGAACGCACGATTGATTTCATGATTAACTTGGTTAGATCAATGATAACTCAAAGTCAAATCGTCCCTCTCCCGATTCGGAACCCAGCGTTGTGTCGTTGTTGTAGGGACTCAAATTGGTTTTGCATATCCACCAAGTATGTTAAGAGGATCCGAGCCGCGTGGCGATGCCGGTGAAACTGATGTTATGAAATCAAAAATGCTTTTTTTAGTCATGCTAGCCTGCCTGTCCTTGAACCCGTCGAACGCTGCAGAGCGTAACGGTGGGACCGGAGCCGAAAGTTCGGAAAGGAAGGAGGTGGCGCGACATGTCAATGTGGGGGTTGCAGAGTTTGCGAAGCTGAGGGAGAAGCGTGATTCCGTCGTTCTGGATGTGCGGTCTGCGGAAGAGTTTCAGTCCGGCCATATCCCCGGGGCGTTGAATGTGGACGTGAATTCTTCGGGATTTCGTGAGAAGATCGCCAAGCTCGACAAGTCCAAAACCTACCTTGTCCATTGTGCCGCAGGGGTTCGAAGTGTGAAGGCTTGTAAAATCCTCGCTCCGCTAAAATTTGAGAAACTGGTGAACTTGGAAGGAGGGTTCAACGCCTGGGAAAAGGCGGGGCAGCCGGTTGAGAAATAACCATCGGCTAGGGGTTTAACCGCAGCATGAAAGCGATTCGTGTCCATGGATTCGGGGGACCTGAGGTTTTGCAAATGGGCGATGTGGTACTCGGTTCGCCCGCGTCCCATGAGGTTTTGGTCGCGGTCGCCTCCGTCGGTGTCAACCCCGTTGACACCTATATCCGATCGGGGAGCAACCCGAATCAACCGCTCCCCTATACTCCTGGACTCGATGCGGCGGGCACTGTTGTGGCCGTGGGCTCCGAGGTCGAACGGGTGCGTGTCGGTCAGCGGGTCTATGTCGCCGGCAGCCTCACCGGAACCTACGCCGAAGCGACGCTCTGCCGCGATTCGCAGGTTCATCCACTGCCCGATAACCTGAGCTTTGAACAGGGGGCCGCGATCGGGGTTCCTTATGCCACAGCCTATAGGGCTTTGTTCCACCGAGCCGCGATCAAACCTGGAGAGTCGATCCTCATTCATGGCGCGAGTGGATGCGTAGGCACGGCTTTGCTTCAGTTGGTTAAATCCCTCGGCGGCGTGGTGGTCGGCACTGCCGGGACTGCGATCGGGGTTTCCTCGGTGCTCGCAAATGGTGCTGTTCGCGCCTTCAACCACACGGTTTCCGGATATCTCACGGAGGCTCACTCGGTGACCGGAGGCAAGGGGTTCGACATCGTTTTCGAAATGCTAGCGAATGTAAACCTTGGCAACGTGCTCCCGCTGTTGTCTCGAAACGGTCGAGTCGTCGTGATTGGGAGTCGTGGCAAAGTCGAGATCACCCCGCGGGATTTGATGTCCCGCGAGGCCGATATCCGAGGGATGTCGCTTTTCAACGTGATACCGTCAGACCTCCAGGAGATTCATCGCCAACTGCACCACGGCTTCATCGCTGGGGCACTCAAGCCAATCGTCGCCAGACGGTTTCCGCTCGACCAAGCATCCCGGGCGCACATCGATGTGATGTCTTCGGCCGTGGGGGGCAAGATTGTAATCACAACCTAGACTTCGACTCCCTGAGGCCATGGCTGTTCTTCCTTACAAAGTGGCCACTTTGCTCTACTGCTTCGACCACGACGATCGGACCTTACTCATCGAGAGGGCTCGAGAGCCAAACAAGGGGCTGTGGAGTCCCTGCGGAGGCAAACTGAAGCAGGACTTGGGGGAGTCTACTTACGACTGCGCCTGTCGGGAGGCGTTTGAGGAGACGGGGTTGGTGCTCTCTCCACAGGATCTTCACCTTACAGGCTTGGTGAGCGAGAGCGGCTATGAAGGCCAAGCGCATTGGTTGATGTTCTTGTTTGAGGTGACCCGAAGGATCGACCGAGTCCCACCAATCCACCCTGAGGGTCGGTTCGGTCTGTTCTCCCGAGCTGAGCTGGATCAGCTCGCGATGCCTGCCTCAGATCGGACGCAGATTTGGCCGCTCTTTTGGAGGCATCGCGGTGGCTTTTTCGCGGCACGATGTCAGTGTCTCAACTCTCAACCTGACCAGTGGGTGCTTGAACAGAGTTCGCCACGACTGTCCATGACCCACCCCCAGTTCTAAGCGATGCCATCTCCTCCCGAATCCACGCCGACTCCTGAAGTCATCGCACCCGCTCTGGTCGAAATCAATCCTCGGTCGGATGAGTTTTTCATGGACGAAGCCTTACGCATGGCCCGAAAGGCTTTCGCGATCGGTGAAGTGCCGGTTGGGGCGGTGGTGGTCAGTGGCGGACGAGTAATCGCCAGGGCTTACAACCAGGTCGAGATGCTTAAAGATGCTACGGCGCACGCCGAGATGTTAGCGATCACCCAGGCCGAGGCGGCCATCGGGGACTGGCGGCTTACAGACTGTGTGCTCTATGTCACCAAGGAGCCATGCCCGATGTGCGCGGGAGCGATCGTCCATACTCGGTTCAAACGGGTCGTCTTTGGAGTTCGCGATCCCAAAGGTGGAGCCGCCGGCGGCGCGTTGAATTTGCTGCAGTTTCCTGGGTTGAACCATTCCTGCACCGCATCCGGAGGGGTTCGTGAGGACGAGTCCAGGGCATTGCTGAAGGAGTTCTTCGCGCTTCAACGTACACGCGCCAAAGGCTCAAAATCGTCCCACACCGGTCCGATTGACCCGCTGCTGGACTGAGTCAGCTGACCGAAAGCAAGGAAACCTTCTCGTTGCGCTCGTTGCGAGCCACGCCCTGAGCCCGTGGGTCCAGGGTGGGTTTGCCATCCACTAAGAACTGATAGTGGTGATGGCCGTGGTTGAGTGAAACCTGTGTGAACCAGGAGCCGTCGGCTTGCTTTTTCATCAGGTTCGCCTCGGGGTGCCAATCGTTGAAATCGCCGACCAAAGCCACTTGTTTAGCTTCGGCTAGGGTGCAGTAGAAATTGATCGGCTTGCTGATGTTCTTGGCGGAGTATCGCTTCGGCGTGTTCGAGGCGGCGGATGGAGGCAAGTGCATTGTCTAATACGGCTGCGGACGGTTCGTTCCTGCGTCACGAGAGGGTCTTTCCCGTCGCAAGGCACGCGAAAAAAACAGAAGCACGAGATGGCTGCAAGTACGAAATCTGGATTCTCTCATAATCCCAGAATCCGCTGTGGAACGGTGATGAGTCCGGAGGGTGTAGGCGGCGTTCCCGAGATGCCATCGGGCTCGATGCGTGGCCTCGTGACGTACCCGCACGGGTCTGCCCTGCGCCCAGCTGCCCTAATCTGTCGTATGAATCGTTTCGCTCTGTGACCAGCGACTGCAGCCCTAAGCCGGAGGTGGCATGTGCGGAACGTGGGGTGAGTCGACTGAAATCTGCCGGACCGGTGAGATGTGGGGAATCTGCCTCCTGAGATACCATGCGACAGCGAAAAGATCTACGATGCCTCGGCCTAGCCGGTTCCAGATTCCGTATTTTGAAACCCCAACGGATCGCGCTCTATGGTTGACCTCGATCTCTTGGGTTCGAAATCCCGCCCCAGCTACCAAGATGGGCATGAACCGATGAAGCCCGTTGAAGCAGAAGACCGCCCTCAAGCATTCGCGTCGGAACACTCTCATCGCGCACCCGGTGTCCTGGAAGTCAGAGCGCAGCACCAACCTTCGCGCCCATCGAGCGATTCGGGAAGAGATCCGGCGGACGGTGCTGTCATTGCGGTTGCGTCGAAATCCGCATGCGAAGTCTGCCGTTTCCATCTCGGCACGCAACCGCGGCAGGTCTGCTGGATCGTTCTGACGATCTCCGTCGAGCGTTGCGATGTAGACGCTTTGCGACCAGGTGAAGCCCGTCCACAGGGCTGCGCTCTGGCCTAGGTTTCGCGGGTGACAGAGGCCGCCGATAAGTGGGTTCTCCTGGTGTGCTTGGCCGATTTCGTCCCAAGTCCGGTCCTTGCTCGCGTCGTCCACGAACAGGACTTGGTAGTGCCAGCCAGCCCGTGAGGCCGTAGACGCCACTTCTCTTGCTAATGGCAGGATATTCCCCTCCTCGTTGAAGACGGGGATGACGATGACGATATCGAGTGGCGCTTCAGGAGTATTCACCGGTTGAGCTCGCGGATCTTGATGCTCCGAAACCGAGCCTCGTCCTGGTGATCGGTGAGCATAATGTGCCCGCTAATCTTCTCGCCAAAGCGTGGGCTGCTTTTGAACTTACTCTCGGCGATGGCGGCTTTGATGGCCTCGCTGCCGAGTTCATAGCTCAAGACCAAGGTTCCGTTCAGCCAGTGCTCTACTTGATTCTTTGAGATGAGAATACGGGATTGGTTCCACTCTCCTGCCGGTTTGACGGGTTTACCCGCCACTGGTGGGAGTACGTCGTAAAACGCAGCGGTCATGCGTTTCGCCCCCTTTAGCGCATCCGGGTTGGTCTTATCATCAATCATCTGATACTCGTGCCCGGGTGCCGACGGCCGATCCTCGGTCACAAGGTATTTAACACCGTTGTTCCCCTGCGGGGCGATCCACCATTCCCAAGCGAGCTCGAAGTCTGTGAATTGGTCACGCGTAATGAGATCGCCACCTTTCACGCCAGGTAGTTTTCTAAGTTCGCCGTTCTCCACCCTCCAGCCCGTGCTAGGTGCATCGGTTCCGCGATAGCTTCGCCAACCGTGGAGGTCGGCACCGTCAAAGAGAAGTCTCCACCCGGAGCGACGTTCGACATCGGTGAGCGTATTCGGAGCCGGCCCCTCCTTGTCTGCGGCGAGCGGTTGGGGTTGGAGTAGCGTGATCAGGAGCGTGGTTAGGGCGACGGTCGCCCATCGGGGAAACGCCAGAAAGTAGTGCGATTTTGGGTGCATGAGATCTATCGGTTTGTAGCCTATACCTCTGCGGGTCGAACTAGGTCAAGCCTCTCGATGGCCGATCGACTCACGAAAATCTAGTTGCGGCCAAGGTGCGCTTTGATAAATTCACCGCTCTTCTTGCCCTGGCAGAAGAAAAAACGGTCGTAAAAGCTCTACGGAAACACTTCCGCTCCCCGTCGTGGGGAGTGTTGACCACCCTAGTATTCAATGTAATCCCGTGTTCCGCGGGATGGTTCACTCCAGGACTTTTGGAGTGGACTCCTTAACAAACGGAAAATTGTGATAAGCATCGGTATTAAAGAATTGCTCGACGCAGGCGTCCACTTCGGGCATCAGACCAAACGTTGGAACCCCAAGATGAAGCGGTTCATCTTTGAGGAGCGGAACGGCATCTACATCATCGATCTCAGCAAGACGCTGACTCAGCTGGAAGCCGCGTGCGGTTTTCTCGGCCAGGTTGTGGGCAAAGGCGGTAAAGTCCTTTTCGTCGGGACCAAGAAGCAAGCTCAGCAAGCGGTTCATGAGTCGGCTCGGGCTTGTGGTCAGCCTTATATCACGGAACGCTGGTTGGGTGGAACCTTGACCAACTTGAAAACCATCAAGAAGTCGCTCGGTCGGCTCAAGTATATCGAGAAGATGGAGGCGGACGGCACCATCAACAACTACGTGAAACAGGAGCAATCCATGCTTCGCCGAGAAGCGGCACGGATGCACAAGAACCTGGATGGTATCCGTGACATGGAGTCGTTCCCCGACGCGATTTTCATCATCGACGTCAAGCGCGAGCACAACGCTGTGGCGGAGGCACGCCGTTTGAAGATTCCCATCGTAGCGATTGTGGATACCAACTGTGATCCGACGATTGTGGATCATCCGATTCCTGGAAACGATGATGCGATTCGATCGGTTCGCCTGATCTTGAGCGTTGTGACCCAGTCCATCGTGCAAGCGCGAGCGGAGTATGAGTCTAAGCACGCCCGTCGTCGTGAGGAACCGGCAGCTGAAGCGAGTGCTCCGGCTCCTGAGCCAGTCGCTCCTGTCGTTGCGGAGCCCGCTCCGGCTTCGGTCTAGGCGGTGAGATCATTTCGGGTGGCCCTAGCTCCTTGAGGCGATTGCCTAGGGGTTGGGGCCACTGAGCTTAGTGGTGTTGTTTTTTTGAATTTGTTGGTGCGTGCAAGTGGTTTGTTACGGATAGGCAATTAACTCAAACATTTATGGCGGAAATTACAGCAGCGTTGGTGGGTAAGCTTCGTGAGATGACGAATGCTGGGTTGATGGATTGCAAAAAGGCGTTGACGGAATGCCAGGGCAACCTGGAGGCGGCCGTGGACGTGTTGCGTAAAAAGGGTGTGGCTGCCGCCGCTAAGAAGGCGGGGCGTGAGGCGAAGGAAGGCGTGATCGCCCAGCATATTCAGCCTGGAGCTAAGGCCGGAGTTATCGTCGAGGTCAATTGCGAGACCGATTTCGTCGCCAAAAACGAAACATTCCGGGCGTTCTGCGACGACATTGCCGCCCGCGTTTGTGCGAACCCGAGCGAGGATCTCGAACCTTTGCGGGCCGCACAGGTGGCCAAGATCGGTGAGAATATCTTGATCTCGAGGCATCAGCGGATGGAGGTGAGCGGCAACGGAGCGGTAGCTGCGTATATCCATACAGGGGCTAAGGTGGGTGTTTTGGTCGAGGTTGCCGCAGGGAAAGAGGCCACTGCGTCCAGCGACGACTTCAAACAACTCGTTCGCGATATCACGCTTCAGATTGCTGCTGCTAGCCCCGTGGCCGTCTCCCGCGAGCAAATCGACCCCGAGCTCGTCGCCAAAGAGAAGGAGATCGCCGAGGAGCAGGTTAAGAATAAACCCGCTCAGGCGATCGCCAAGATCGTGGAAGGGAAGCTAGAGAAGTTCTATCAGAACATCTGCTTGCTTGACCAAGGTTTCGTCAAGAAGAACGGTGAGGTCACCGTTCGCGAACACATCAATGAGGTCGCCGCCAAGCTCGGGGATCAGCTCGTGGTGCGACGGTTTTCTCGATTCCAGGTGGGCGAAACCACCAGCTAGTCGCAGGGTTTTTAATACATATTCAATGCACTCAGGGCACGTCGAAGGACGTGCCCTTTTTTTTGAAACTCGGGGCTGCGGCCCGAAATGCGGCCCTTTGATTTGACGCTGGGTTGTCGGCTTGGTAAAAGATTAGAAAAATTACGCTAGGATGAAATCCGCCCCAAAGCCGAAATACCGAAGAATCTTACTCAAGCTCAGCGGTGAAGCGCTTGGAGGCGATGCAGGAGTAGGTATATGCCCGGAGGTCGTCCATGATATGGCTCGCCAAATCGGCGAGGTGCAAGCTCTAGGCGTGGAAGTGGTGATTGTGGTGGGTGGTGGTAACATCTTCAGAGGGTTGCAGGGAAGCGAACGGGGGATCGAACGGGCAACCGGAGATTATATGGGTATGCTCGCCACGGTGATCAACGCCTTGGCGCTTCAAGACGCGCTCGAGAAGGCGGGGGTTGCGACTCGTGTGCAAAGCGCTATCTCCATGTCACAGGTCGCTGAACCCTTCATCCGCCGACGTGCCGTACGGCACTTGGAGAAGGGGCGAGTCGTGATTTTCGGCGGTGGCACGGGAAATCCTTATTTTTCGACGGATACCGCTGCGGCGCTGCGGGCAAACGAGATTGGTGCTGAGGTGATTCTCAAAGCGACGAAGGTCGATGGGATCTATGATAGCGACCCCATGAAGAACCCCAAGGCCAAGCGATTCAATAAGATCACTTACATTGATGCCCTTCAGAAGCAGCTGAAGGTCATGGATTCCACAGCGTTCTCGCTGTGCATGGACAACAAGATGCCGATCATCGTTTTCAACCTGTTCAAATCGCACAACATCAAACGTGTGGTGTTGGGCGAAAACGTGGGTACACTCGTCACTAATTGAGGGAGTTTAAGCATATGGCTCTGGATGACATTTTATTGGAGGCGGAGGAAAAGATGCAGAAAACCGAAGACGTGGTGGTCCACGAGTTTTCGGGGGTTCGCACCGGGAAAGCCTCCCCCGGATTGGTCGAGAATATCCTCGTCGACGTGTATGGTTCGCACATGCGCATCCGCGAGTTGGCGGGAATCACAACGCCCGAGTCACGCGTGTTGCTGATCCAACCCTGGGATGCATCGACGGTTCATCCGATCGAAAAAGCGATCCAGAAAAGCAACCTTGGACTCAACCCCGCGGTCGACAAGAAGTTCATTCGGATCGTGTTGCCTGAGCTCAGCACTGAGCGACGTCTTGAGTTCATGAAGATCGTCAAGAAGATGTCTGAGGATGGGCGTGTGGCGATCCGCCATGTGCGTCGCGACGCCATCGAGGCGATGAAGAAACTCTCTAAGGCAGGCGGTGTGACGGAGGATGAAGTGGAAAGTTCGGAGAAGGAGGTGCAGCAATTGACCGACCGTTACATCGGTAAGATCGATGCGCACCTCGCCCACAAGGAAAAAGAGATCATGACCGTTTGAGGCTAGGTCTGTCTCTTGTCGGTCAAGGGCTGGTCCGGTGGACGGGTTCGAATCGGATGACCGTCTCGTTGCTTCGGGCGTAGCTCATTCGCTCCCGGGCGAG
>Ga0172367_10002703_pt1 | contig 24015 bp, 12 predicted proteins | sample Lak10m_FD_114542 | JGI IMG/M metagenome (GOLD analysis project Ga0172367, IMG submission 114542) | Freshwater microbial communities from Kabuno Bay, South-Kivu, Congo - kab_022012_10m | ecosystem: Environmental > Aquatic > Freshwater > Lake | place: Democratic Republic of the Congo: South-Kivu... | reverse complement strand
CGGAAACCACGTAACTTGGGGGCGCAGGTGTACCACAAGGAAGAATTTGGGGAAAACATTGGCTTTTTCGGCCGAAAGGTTTGGATAACGGGGTTGTGGTGGGTCTGGTACTGAAACTGAAAAAAATCGAATCGCAGCCCGGCATCCAGTGTCCAGCGTTTGCTAAACCGCACCTGCTCATCCACATACCCAAAGGCGTTTAACTCACGTACATCGCCCAATGATAGGGTATGTAGCGTTTGGCGTCGCTGGACGGTGTGTGATAGTTCATTGTCTTCTACCTCGTCCATCCGCAATCCCCATCCGGAGCTTCCCCTAAACCGAAAGGGCCCAAGCTGACTATCGCGCTGATACTTGCCCTGATAACCGTATATGGAGCGGTTTTCTTTCTGCCGGATCTGATCTCCATTGATCGGGTCGTTGAGGAACAGCGTGAAATTCGAATAGAGCTCAAACTGATAGTTCACCCAATATACTTGCTGTTGTAGAAAAGCATTTCCGGGCATAGGGCGAATAAACTCGGCAGATAGATTAGTTCGGCCGGTAGTTCCCCCTTCTGCGTTATCTATGGCACCAAACCGGGTGATACGCCCTTGATCTACTGCCCGCTGCGGGATTTGCCCGGAGGCATCCCACTGGCTATCGAAGGTGGATGCGCTGAGTCGGAGCAGTTCACCACCGGGCAGGTGATAGGTGTATTTACCAAACAGATTTATCCGGCTGAAATGTTGGGAGCTTTCAAATGGGCCGTCGCTGAGCAAAAACGCTGCAGCAAGGTAAGCGGACTGCCCCTTTTCCTTGCTTTTTTCACCGAGCAACTCGCTCATAGCCAGTAGCCGATGGGTCTGAAATCGCCCTGTTTCCAGCTTGACCTGCGGAGACTCGAGTATATCCGGTGTTTGAAAATGTACGTAGCCGGCCGTACTGAAATTACCTTGGTCGGCTGCATAGGGGCCTTTGCCAAACTCTACGCGCTGTATAAGTTCCGGAATGAGAAAATGTAAATCGGCATACCCTTGGCCATGGGCATGCGAGACCATATTTACCGGAAGGCCATCCACCAGAATCCGAATATCGGTGCCATGGTCTATATCAAACCCCCGCAAAAAAAGCTGCTCTGCTTTACCGCCTCCGGCATGCTGCGCAATAACTAATCCCGGTACGCTGCGCAGCACTTCCTGGGAGGAATGGACACCGCGAATCCGGGTATCTACCTGCACGAGGGTTTTGAGCAAATCCGGCGATTCACGCACCGTAATCTGCTGGAGGTCGATGCTGGCAGGTTGTAGTTCCACCAGTATAAACCGATGCGTGGCGTCCAGTGCCACACGGCGGGTTTCGTAGCCGAGATAGGAAACCAGGACAGCCTGAATCGCAGTGTCGGCAGTAAGAGTAAATTGACCCAGGGCATTACTCACCGCGCCGAAAGGGAGCGATTCGGCAAGTATGGTAGCACCTTCCAAGGGTTGTTGCGTGCGGGCATCTACTACTTTGCCGCTGTACGTTTCATGGCTCTCTGCTCGGTTGGAAAAAAGTACCAACATCAAGTACAGCAGCGCGAGGCTGTAGGTTCTCATTTCAGCAGGGTTGAAAAAAATGTTATGAAAACCCAAAAAGGGCAGGGCAGTCTGTTAAAGATATGTTTTTCCCGGATAAATAGAAATGGCCTTTGTAGGAAATAGCGGATATTCAGGGACTTTTTCAGTCAGACCTGCCAAGTGGCCAAAAGGGCATCCCAAGGGGAGTCAGGCAGGTATATTTTGTACCCCTATTCGGTTTCAAGCGTTAATTAAATATTTTTGTATCAGAAAGTTAAATACGTATGAAAAGGAAACTTTTTCTGTTTGGGCTGATAGTTGGCGGGATGGCATTACTGCCTTTTCACGTGCAGGCTCAACGCCGCGATAAAATGGATGCTGCGCTGCGCTCGTTTACGGATACAGAATTTATGAAAAAATTCAAGGAGCTGCGCCTGGAAGCAGAAAATATCGTGCTCACCTTCAAGGAACAAGGGGCAGGCTACAGCGCAGCCGATGTAAACCGGGTAAAAACGGCCTACGAACGCACCGCCGATAAGTTCAACAACCAACTGATGGAGATGAAAGCAGACTTTATGAATGAGCGAAAACTAAAATACATACAGGATTTTCCGGACGACTATGCCAACAGCCTTTCGATGGATATCAACGGACTGACTTCCTTTTATCAGTCCAATTTGCAAAGTACGATTCAGGACGTTTCCAACGCGGATATGGACGGCAATTCCCTGCTGCTTCTGGTGGCAGAACTGGCCAAACTGGCTCCGGATGTGGTGGCGAATATCTCCGAAATACGCAACTCCGTAAAACAGTTCGACGAACAGTTTCTCGATGACAACCTCGTCAAGCCCTATAAATTTAAGCGCTGGGACGAAATTTCTTTCTAATTGTATAATGTTTCCGACTATGAAAAGGGCTATACCTACGATGGGCTTACTTCTGGTAATCTGCCTCCCTACCAGTGTGTTCAGTCAGGCTGCAGCGGGCACTTCCCGCGCCCTCGACCCCGCCCTCCGCAAATTTATTCAGGCAGACTTCATGACCCACATGAAGGATTTAAGACGGGAAGCAGAAAATGCGGTCGCCGCCTTTAAACTGGAAATGAACAACTACCGCCCCGAAGATATTCAGCGGGTGCGCACCGGCTATGAAAAAACGGCCGACCGGGTAAACCAGGAACTGGAAAATATCAAAAATGATTTCCTCAACAAAAAGAAACTAAAATATATCACCGAGTTCCCAAAGGACTATTCCCGTTCCCTGGAGCTGAGCTTTAAGGAACTTTCTGAGTTCTATTCCCAAAACTTCCAGCAAGCCCTGCTCGATGTACGCAACTCCAAAGAAGACGGCGCCATCGTGATTGCCATCCTGATTGAACTGGTCAAACTCGCTCCACAAGTGGTCAACCACTTTCGTGAAATGCAGGAAATGGCCGCTCGCTACGACGACGCCTACCTGGAAAAGTACCTGATTGCTCCGTTCAAATTCCCCGCATGGGCAGAAATACAGGCAGAAGCCGGGTACAATAATTTCAATAATGGGTATAATAATACCTATAATGCCTATCCGGTTACCCCCACAACCGCAAACCCCACCTATGAGCAGGCAAACTACACGCCTGACCCTGCGAATAACCCGGCTACCCTTCCCGATACCACACAGCAACATGGTGGCAACTGGTGGGAAACCAATTCAACGATGCCCTATACGCCTCCGGCAGCGGGCGCAGACGGGGCAGCTCCGGCTAGGCAAAACACGGCCAAACCTAGTGCATCCAAACCCACCACCTCCAAACCTACTGCCAATACCCCCCCGCCACCCCCGGATCCATTTGCTCCCGCTAAATCGGATACCACCAAACCTTCTGCACCTCCAGTCGTTCCAGTGAAGAAAAATCAGCTGATGCCATGAGGTATTTATTCGCGGTTTGGTTATTAATCGGTATGCAGGGACTCCAGGCACAGGAATATCCCGCCGGACTGGAGTTTGAAGACGAGATCTACGCCAATCAGCCGGTTCTTCCTGCTCAGGAAGGCGGCAAATCCATCCCTTCCAGCGTGGACTTGTCTCCGTTTTGTCCTATCCCCCGACATCAGGGCACCATCTTTAGCTGCGTAGGCTGGTCGGTGGGGTACGGAGCCCTTACAATCGAACGAGCCATCCAAAACAATTGGACCGACCGGGTTCAGATTACCAATGAGTCTTCCTCCGCCCTTTTTCTGTACAATCAAATAAAAATTTCAGCCTGCAACCGCGGAGCTCGCATCTCAGATGCCTTGGAATTTCTACAGTCGAAAGGGGATTGCCTGGCTAAATATTTTGATAAAAACCTCGACGATTGCACCCAAATGCCATCCGCCGAGCTAATCAACCACGCGGCTGCCTATAAGATTACCGATTATGCGTCTGTATTCGCACCAGATGATTCGGATGAGGAAAAGACCCTCATGATGCGACGGGCATTGGCACAGAAAAAACCTGTCGTGATCGGACTGCGTATTCGAATGAACTTTTACAAACTCGACAACGCCGATTTCTGGTATCCTGAACTCGGCGATACGACCTTCGCGGGAGGCCATGCGATGGTGGTCGTAGGTTATGATGACAACCGCGGCGCTTTTCAGCTCTTCAACAGTTGGGGAACGCAGTGGGGGCGAAACGGATTGATTTGGGTGAAGTATCAGGACTTTGCCCGTTTTGTGAAATACGCCTACGTAGTCTATCTCGGCCAGCGCGAACCGATTGAGCTGGCTCAAAACCAATCTCCTCCTCCTCCCGCGTCTTCTCCCGCTACCATTGTTCGCGCCACCTCGTCTTCTCCCTCGCCTCCTGCTCCCCCCCGCACCGCAGTGACAGCTGCTTCCAATGCGGTCGCTTCCGATGCGAAGCCCGACGAGAGCCCGCTGCGGGAGTTGTCTGGACAGTTTCGATTCATGCGCTTTAGCGGCCAGTTTGCTGCCGACGGAGCACCCGTTTTTGAAGACGCCAGGGTGCAGGGACAAAAAAACATATACCGCCTGGCGGGTGAACCCCGAAACGTAGGCGAACGGTTTCAACTCCAGGTTTCTCCCGACCAGTGCACCGGCTATATCTATGTACTCAGTGTGGATGCCAGCGGAAAGTCCGAAATACACTGGCCTAAAAATGAAGCACTTAACGAAAAATTTAAAGGAAGACACGATTCGGCACTATCTCCTTTTGCCGGAGGCTTTGTGCGTATCCCCGGGGATACCCGCGTTCTCAAACTCGCACAACCCGGTTTAGAGCAACTGTTGATTCTTTTTTCAGAAAAGAAGATACAACCTGCTTTTATGCAGTATCTTAGGGATAATTTGGCCGCATCAGGCGAAAATATGCCTCAGCAACTTCAAACCCTCTTAGGTACACATCAGATTCCGGTTTCAGAAGCCCATTTTGTAAGTGATGCCATGCAATTTAAGGCCATTACCCGGCACCCAGGTGCCATCGTGCCCCTGATTCTGCAGATAGTAGTTGAATGAGATAGGGTCGCAACGAAACCGAGGTGGTGCCAACAATTATGTCGTCTAATACGGCAATTGTCCTGTCTTATATTTCCATACATCAGGTTTCTTGGTTTCATTCAGCCCATTTTTGTGTGCAACTAAAAGAATGTCACGCGTTTAAATTGATTCAATGATGTTTTTTCATATTTTAAACGGCGATTTTAAAAACCCCTGTGCTATAGATGTTTATATCCTTTAGAATATGTCCGGTACGGTGTTGGTAATATTCTAGGGCTTTCAAATTGGGCTATCCCGTGGGGTGGATAGACCAAACAAATGGACAACAGATATTCCAATTGCTATACAATTTCCTCTTTATGTTGAGAAAGATTCGATGGATACCCTTTCTGGTGGGGGTGCTTTTTGTACAGGCACAGGCACAGCCACAATTAGCTACCTGGGAATTACAGGATGGTGAAAAAGGAGACGATATTTTTTTTCGGGGTATTCAATTATCCAACGGACTACTCGCGCTGGTCGGCAACCAGGGTAGTACGGTCGATGCGAGCCGACCCTCCGGAATGCTCACGTTGGTCGATTTCAGCAGTGGGCAGCGAGCAGGGCAGTTTGCCATTGGGGGTAAAAACGGAGCTTTCCTATTATCGGACCTGGCCGAACACCCGGATGGGAATATCCTGCTGGCCGGAAGCGCCATCGAAAAGAATGCAGCCTGGTTGGCTAAAGTTACCCTTCAGGGTGAAATCCTATGGCAAAAAACACCGGCTGATCTCGGCATCACCACCTTTACGCAACTACTGCCGGAATCAGAAAATAGCTTTTTATTGAGTGGAACCGCTAAAGACGGCTCCTACGCGGTCTTTAAATGCGATTCTGCCGGGGTAGTGCGCTGGAAGAGAAAATGGACAGCCTCCGAATCCGGGCCGCTGAAAAAAATGGCCTTGGGCCCCAATGGCACTATAGGTATATGCGGAAATACAGCCAAAGCCGCCGGCCAAACTATAGGGGATGTGTGGGTGGCTCTCCTGGATAAAGATGGCAAAGATATGTGGCGAAAAACGTTTGGGGAAAAGCTCTGGGAGGAGGTGTCCGACCTGGCTATTCTGGCCGACGGAGCCGTTTTATTTTGTGGGGAAACCAACTCCTCCGGTATGGGCAAACAGGATATGTGGCTGGTTCGCCTCAATCCTTTTGGGTTCAAACAGTGGGAAAAAACCTATGGCGGTCGGGAAGAAGACCGAGCTACCGCCCTGCTTCCGCTTCATAATGGCGATTTGGTTCTCGGCGGCCAGTCGTTGTCCCTGCTGGAAAAAAAAGGCGCCACTAAATTTGCAGCCCGAATACTGGAAACAGACCCCGGAGGTAATCTGCTTTGGGAGGGCGACTACGGAGGCGACGGCCATGAAGGGGTAAATAGCCTGTTTCAGATTCACGACGGTAGCTTTTTATTGGCCGGCTGGACAGAATCCGCCAGCAAAGGAGGCAAGGATGCCTGGCTACTCCATTTTCCAACGCCCCCGCACAACCGCCTCCTGGCCAAAGGAACCCTGAATATCGAAAACTCCAAGGTCTGGCTGAGTACCCGCGATGGATTCCTCCGGCCAGATATGCAGTCTTACCTCTCCTTTGAACTAACCAACCAGGAGACCGCCCGATTGGACAATATCCGAATTGAAGTGCGCACGCTGCAAGGGCAGCCCGCCCTGAAAGTGGATCAGGATATCTATGAGCAACCCCTTTTCCCGAGCCTTTCCCGACAAGTATTCGTTCCCGTTTCCGCCGCTTCCGGGCTGGAAACTAAAGACAACCTGCTCCAGATAAACGTATTTTCAGGTTCCGATAAGATCAAATCTTTTGACGCCACCCTCAAATCCCTCAATCCCAAAGGCTCCTCCCTGCGTATCGTGCAGACCCAGCACAGTAGGGAAGGCCTCGACGCACTTAGCCCCCAGGTGTTGACGGTGGTCGTGCAAAACGATGGCGACTTGACCGCCTCCGACGTTCAGGTGGATTTTACCGTTCCGAAGGGCATCCTCCTCCTAAACGGTGAATCCATCGCTATCGGCCAGATTCCTTCCAAGGCTGCCGGAAAGGCTGTTTTTCGCTTCCAAAAAACAGTTCAGTTTGAAGGGAACGAAGTGAAAATTATATGCCAGGTCCGCGATAAAGACGGCCATACCGCCCGCGAGGAAGTCAGTACCCGACTGGATGTGCTCCAAGCAGGGCAACGCGCGGATTTTGTGCTGTTTACCCAGCCCAATGAGGCCAAGGTCAAGCGCCTGGAGTGGAACCAGCCTACGTTCAGCCTGGAGGCCACCTTCGGCACTTCCAGCAAAACACTGAAGCCAGGCGATGCCCTTATTAAAATCAATGGCGTGACCCCCGAACAATCCAAAATGGATGAGGAAGAATTATCCCCTCCAACGACGCAGGGTGGGCTAAACTACTACGCTTATAGCAATACAATCGCCCTTCGCGAAGGCGAAAACCGAATCACCCTGGAAGTCAAAACCCCCTTTGGCATCATCCAGTCGAATGAGGTCATTATCAATTATCGCCCCAAACAACCCAACCTGCATATCCTGAGTATCGGCATCCCACACCGCGACCTGAAATATACCACCCAAGACGCTGAGCGTTTTGCCGCCGCCTTCGCCAACCAAGCCGGAGCGGATAAAGTTTTTGGAAAAGTATTTATAGACAAACGAAACACCCGCGAAAACACCCGCAACCTAGATATCCGGGCAGCGATGGAAGACCTCAAAAGAAGGTATGCTTCAGACGTGATTCAGGGCAAAATTGCACGGGAGGATGTACTAATCCTCTTCATTTCCTCCCACGGAAAAACCGATGATAACAACAATTTCAAAATCCTCGCTTCGGATTACGATACTTACGGGGATGTATCCAATATCGACTACAAACGCGATATCCTCGATGTGCTAAATACGATCGACTGCAAAAAATTTGTCTTCATCGACGCTTGCCACAGCGGCTCAGCAGAGGGCGCCCGCCTCCTCAACCAGGCGCGTTTCGCCCTCGAGGAAATCAACGCAGCCTATCCGGGGATGAACGTAATGACCTCCAGCCAGGTGGACGAGCTTTCGTACGAAGATGATGCCTGGCAGGATGGGGCATTCACCAAAGCCATCCTCGAAGCCTTTCAGGGGCAGGAGGTGCTTCAGTCGGGAGCTACCCTGCGTGCCGATGCCGATGGCGATAAAATTATTCGATTCGGTGAACTCTACGATTTTATGAAAAAAAGGGTGCCTGCCTTGGTCATGGAAAAGAAAAAGAGTAAACAGATGCCGGTTAAAATGTCCAAAGGACTGGGGGATACGATTCCCATTTTTGTCCTCTATTGATTCATTTTGAGATTACTGCTCACCATGATGATACGTCTAATTTTACTAAACATACTGCTACACTTTTTTTTCGTTGTCGCTCAAGGGCAGTTGTGCTTGCCCAGTGTAACCGTGACCTCGGCGGAGGTTATTCCTTCCTGCCCGGGTAAAAACAGCGGTCAGATTAAGGCTACTGTGGGAAGTGGGACTCAGCCTTTCAAGGTGTATGTGAACAACGAAACCAATCCACGTATTACAAACGCTGGGTATTCAATTACCCTTTCGAACTTGTCGGCAGGCACTTACCAGTTTCGCATCGTAGATGCTCGAGGCTGTTCCCTTACCATTCCTTCGGTTTCCATACCAACTGCTACCGTAGCATCTATTAAGATAAATAGCCCAGAAATAGTTTGTGCTGGTAATACTTTTGAAGTGTCTGCCTCATTAGGCGGCACCACAACCCCGCCTTATTCCTATGCCTGGAATACCGGCAAAACAGGGGAAAGCTTTACCACGGCTATCACTACGGCTACTTCCTATACGGTGACCGCAACAGATGGTAATGGATGTCAGATTATAAGCCCCACCACGCGGGTACAAACTTCCGCCACGCCCACCTTGAACATGCCCGCGTCGGTACAATCGTGCAGCGGAGAAACCGTTACCTTATCGCCTGTAGTAAGTGGCGGCACTCCCAGCTATGTATATCTGTGGAGTACCGGGAGCAAGTCATCCTACATTAAAGTAAGCCCTACCTCAAATACTTACTACTACCTGACCGTGTCAGACTCCAAAGGATGCCAGGCTTCCGGAAGTACCCTCGTGAGCCCTACCAAGACATTGAGTGTCAGCCTTCCAACCGGACTGGAAACTTGTGAAAATACCAGTATTACGCTGACTCCCACCATTGGACAGAACGCAGGGTCGCTTAGCTATCTCTGGAGCACGGGTGCCAAATCGTCCGCTCTCATCGTACCGGGAGAGACTACTAAAACCTATGCCGTGACGGTAGGTGACGCCGCCGGTTGTACCGGCTCCGCTAGTACAACCGTCACCGTAAATATACCGCCCGCCATCAATTTCAAAGACCAATACGCCGTGTGCCGAGGCAGCACGGTTACCATAAACCCAAATCTCGCTACAGCCCAGGGACCCTATATCTACCGTTGGAGCACCGGTGCCTCTACCGCTACCCTCACCCTTACCCCAACCGCTACCCAGACCGTTACCCTCACCATCATCGACGCCAAAAAATGTAGCCGGCAAAAATCTACGGAGATTCTCCTGAATACCGTTCCCGATGTTTCCCTGCCTGCCTCCGTGACCACTTGCTCAAATGTGGCCACCGTCATAACTCCTTCGATAAAGTCCGGCACTAGCCCCTTTTTGTATAAGTGGAGTACAGGTGAAACAGATGCCGTGCTCAAACACACTTTTGCCAAAGACGAATTGCTCTCCCTGGAGGTGAAAGACCAGAATGGATGTGGTGGAATCGCCTCCACTTCTGTAAAGGTGTATTATCCGCCAGGAATATCCCTATCGCCCACTACCGAGTCCTGCCCCGGACAGGCCGTTACGCTGGAGCCGGAAGTGGGTGGCAATGGCCCATTTACCTATGCCTGGTCAACGGGTAGCACGGCGGCTTCCATCCAGGTGAGTCCCAAATCAGCTACCTCGTACAGCATAACCGTAACCGACAAGCTTGGCTGCAGCTCGCGGTCAGAAAGCCTGGTGTCGGCGAGTAAGACCTTATCGGTGATACTCCCCAGTGCCCAATCTGTGTGCGAGCGCACATCAATTACCCTTACCCCACAGGTGAACGGTGCTTCCGGTAGCCTTAAATATGCCTGGAGCACCGGCGCTTCCGGCGCTACCCTGACTGCAACGGTACTTCAAAATACAATGTATGGCCTTACCGTGTACGATGGCGTAGGATGTAGCGGCAACGGTTCATCGAGCATCTCGGTGCTGGTGCCGCCCACTATTAACCTTCCAGATATACAAAACGGGTGCCCCGGTGCGTCTATCATACTCAATCCAGCCCTGGATCCTACCTACGGGCCTTTCAGTTACTTGTGGAGCAATGGCGAAAAAACGGCTACCCTGACTCTTCAGCCGGCACAGAATACCCAGGTAGGACTGACAATCACCGATAAGAATAAGTGTACCCGGGAAAAAAGCGTATCGATACAGTTACTTCCTGCGCCAGATGTTAGCCTGCCCACTACGCTAGCAGCCTGTTCTAATCAGGAAAAAACGATTCCTGCAACAGTTAGCGGAGGAACTCCCGATTATTCCTTTGTTTGGAGCACGGGAGCCACCGGGTCCGTGCTGAAAAAGACTTTTGGGAAAAATGAATCGGTACAGGTAGTGGTACAGGACGCTAAAGGTTGTAAGGACTCTGCCGCAGTAGAAGTTCAGGTGTCCTACCCGCCAGCCGTGGTTTTTAGCACCGGAACGGAAACTTGCCCTGGGCAGTCCATTATCCTTAGCCCTGTCGTATCAGGTGGAACAGCGGGGTATAGCTTCTTTTGGAGTACGGGCAGTAAGGAAACCTCTATTCAGGTAGCACCCACGACGACCACCAGTTATTCGGTGACGGTCACCGATTCGAAAACCTGCAACGGGGTCGGGCAGGCGACGGTTTCTCCGACGGCAAAGCTCACCGTAGAGTTACCCACTTCCTTGTCGGCTTGCGAGCAGGGAACCATCACCGTCACCCCAGTGGTGCGGGGGGCTACGGGCACCCTCTCTTACAACTGGAGCACCGGCACCTCTGGGGCTACCTTGAACACCATCGTGACTACGAACGCCAGTGCACTGGCGGTAACGGTCACCGATGGCGTAGGATGCAGAGGAGTAGGGAATACCGCTGTTACCGTGTACCCCACGCCAGTAATCAACCTGCCTTCCGATATCAGTAGCTGTCCGGGAGGTACGGTGACACTCAATCCGCGCCTCAATCCTTCTTATGCACCCTATACATACGGATGGAGTACCGGCGCGGTAAGCTCCACCCTTACTTTGCAACCCACCGCTGATGTATCCGTCGGTATCACCGTTACAGACAGCCACCAATGTACGCAATCGAAGCAGGTAGCTATCCATATCGCGGCTGCTCCGGAAATCGATCTGCCTGTTTCCTTGTCGGTGTGCGCCAATGCGGCCGCTTCCGTAAGGGCTACCTTATTGGGAGGCTTCCCCGAGAGCTATCAGGTGACCTGGAGTACCGGTGAGTTGGGGATTACCCTGTACCGCGTTTTTGAAAAAGATGAGCTGGTTTGGGCAAGGGTGTCCGATGCAGGTGGCTGCGTGGATTCCGATACGGTACGTATTTTGGTACATCCTCCCCCCGTTGTCCAGCTACCGGATACACTGATTAGTTGCCCCGGAGAGATGGTGCTTATTACACCGGTAGTCACCGGCGGGACGGGTACGTATTCCTATGCCTGGAATTCAGGTAGTACCACCGCTACACTGAGCGTGGCTCCGCTGGTGCCAGGTCGGTATCAGCTACGGGTGCATGATGCCTTGGGTTGTGTCGGTCAGGATAGTACCTGGGTGTCGGCATCCAAAACGCTGTCGGTTGTCTTGCCGGCTGAATGGATTGGTTGTGCGGAAACCGCACTCACCCTTAGCCCGGTGGTCTCCGGAAATTCCGGTGGGCTATCGTATAGCTGGAGCACAGGTGCTACTACTCCTACGCTTTCAATGCAAGCAGTATCCAATACTATCCTGACGGTGCAGGTCGCTGATGTGCAGGGCTGTACAGGTACAGCCAATACACGGTTGACCGTATATCCGTTGCCACAGATTACTTTACCGGATGCCGTTTCGGTATGCCTGGGTGGTACGCTGGAGCTCAATCCGGGTCTATCGGCCACGGCGTATGCCTATTCCTGGAGCACCGGAGCAAGTACCCCTACCTTGTGGGTGCAACCATCCACGCACACAGGTATTGGGCTGACCGTTACGGACACCCATGGCTGTGTGCGTTCCAAAACGGTTGCGCTGTCAATCGGACCAGGTCCACAGATTGAGCTACCGGATACGCTGCATGCCTGCCAGGGCGCGGAGGTCGCTTTACGCCCCCTTGTCAGCGGCGGACAGCCGATGTATTCCTATCTTTGGAGCGATGGCAGTACGGCCGCCAGTTTAAATAAGGTGGTCTTAGCAGCAACAACCATCGGGCTTCGCATCCGCGACGCAGTGGGCTGCCTGGATTCTGCCAGTATTCAGATTATTGCAGATACGCCACCTGCGTTCGATTTGTCGGATAAAGCAGACGTGTGCAAGGGTCAGGCGATTCGTTTGGCACTGGAAAATATACGAGCTAAGCTACCCTTGACGGTATCCTGGTCAAACGGGGCAACCATTCCTGAAATAGTATGGCAAGGCGAGCGGGATACGAGCCTTCGGGTAACGGTAAGAGATGGATTAGGATGTGAGACGCGCGACTCTATTCAGTTGACCGTCTTGCGGATAGAAGGCGTCTATTTAGTGAACGATTCTGCGGTGTGTGAAGGCGCTTCCGTTCGCCTGCAGCTTCAGGGAGCGGATCAATTGGCGGTGGAGTGGAATACAGGAGAGCGGACGGCTGCCATCGAAGCGCGGCCTCAGCGCACACAGGTTTATCAGGTGTCGTTTCAAGATAAACGGGGGTGCCGGGATTCCTTATCTGCTGGGGTGACGGTATTTAACCTGCCAAATATTTCTCTTCCTGCCCAATTAGCGGTTTGTCAGGGCGATAGCTTGCGGCTGGAGCCAGCGATTGCGTCTGGGAACGCCCTTCCGTTGCGTTTTCAATGGGATGACGGGAGTGTCATGGCGCAGCGATTGATTGGGCCACCCTACCAGTCGCGCTACGAACTTAGGGTCCAGGATGCGCGGGGTTGTATCCGTCTGCTGCCAACGGCTATTCAGTCGCGCCCCTTGCCAACCGTGGGGTTGCCGGATACCTTGCGCGTGTGCACCGGCGCTTCCTTTGTGCTGGAACCTATGTTCCAAAACCAGTCGGCTGTGGCTTCCATCAGGTGGTCGGAGGGTCAGGGAGGTTCCGTGTATGTGGGCAAGGCAGTTGAGCCGCTTACCATTTATTGCACGGTGCGCGATACCCAGGGTTGTACAGGTACCGACAGCACCTACCTCGCGTTGTCTCCAACACCAGCTATTGTGTTGCCGGAAAAGGTACATGCGTGTACGGGAGAAAAAGTGCGCTTTATTCCCCTGAGTACGGCAGGTGACAGCTACGTCCAATGGAGCAACGGAACCATTGCTCCCTTTTTGGAAGTGCTCGCACAGGAAGATGTGGATTATCAGGCTGTCATTTCTACTACGGCGGGATGTACGGATACTGCAGTGGTCGCGTTGGATGTCCATGACCTGCCCGACGTGCGCATTGATGGAGTATCCGGTATTTGTGCGGGTCAGACGGATACGCTGCAAGCGCTGGTGGAGGGAGGGGCGCTACCTTTGGTCTATGCCTGGAGCACCGGAAGCACCGATTCGTATTCGGTAATTTCATCAGCGAATGGTTCTGCTTCCGTTGTACTGCGGGTACAAGATGTTTTTGGCTGTGTGGGGCGGGATACGCTGGAAGTACAGGTACTTGATGCCCCAGTCATCGAGCTGGATGATATTCCAGCCGTTTGTAAAGGCAGTACTGGTTTTTTGGCTCCGCTGGTCATAGGAGGAAGTCGTCCGTACAAATATAAGTGGAGTACCGGGGAGACCTCCAGCACCCTGTCGGTGGCCTCGGGTACTTATACCCTTGAAGTGGCCGACGCGGCTGGTTGCCGCGACTCGATGCAGGTAGAGGTACCTCAGCAGGAAGGCCCGGAGGTGACGGTGCTGGCCCTGAACCACCCCGCTTGTAATAAATACGACGGAATGGTGGAGTTGTCGGTGCGCACCCAGCGGCCTCCGGCGCTCGTACAATGGTCGGATGGAACGATTGGAACCCGCATCGAACGGGTTTTTTCCGGAACGTACCAGGTGGCCGTTTCAGACAAGTCGCCCTGTGTGGAAGAGTTGGAATTTCAGTTGTCCTGTGCTTGTCTGGCTCGAGCCGGTACGATGGATCCTGTGCCATTGACGTTGTGTAAGTACGAGGAAAAAGCACCTGCCTATGCGGTCCAGACCGAAGTTATCCCCGCCGGATACCAGCGTTGGTTTGTGCTGCACAACGGGCCGGGCAACGCCTTGGGAAACACGGTATTGTCGGTGGATACATCGCGGGTATTGCGTTATGTGGCAGGCGCACTGGCTGGAAAAACCTATTATTTTTCTGTGGTGATTGCGCCAGTCCTGGCGGGGGGGAAACCGGACTTAGGCGATCCCTGTGTAGCGGTCAGTCCGGGTACTCCGGTAGTTTTTCGGCCTACCCCGGAAAAACCTGCCCTGTTGGAAGTGGCAGACACCACGGTATGTCCGGGCAGTTCGATTCTGATTAGTACCAACCGACAGGAAAGCGGATTCATGTATGTGTGGGAAACGCCCTCTGGTACGTTTACGACGGGAACGCCTATTTTTACCGTAGCGGATTTTCGCAAAGCAGATGAAGGTAGTTATCGGGTTTCGGTAGTGTCCGAGGGCTGTCATTCGCCCTGGCTGGGGCCGCTGCACTTAGGTATTTCCAAAGATATCGATGAAATCTTTACAGAGGCAGATAAGGTAGTTTGCGGAGTCGATTCTACCCGCTTGCAGGCCAACGCGCCGGCGGGTGCATTGGGCAAATGGCTGACCTCTAGTCCAGCTCGAATCGCAGCACCGGAAAAAGAAAACTCCCCCGTATATGATTTGGTGCCGGGCACTAACCTATTTTTGTGGACGGTCATTACCCATAATTGCATCATTCAGGACTCCCTGGAGGTGTATTATACTCCCCGCCCGGAGCTACAGGACGATACGGTAGCATTGGATGATGAAAAAAATGCCACGTTGTTCAATATGCTCCAGAATGATTCCCTGAATGATATTCCGCTCGCTTTTCTGAAGATAAACCTATTGAGTCAACCGGCAGTGGGGGGCATAAAGTTGGATTCCAGCGGAAGTATTACGTATATTCGAGACAATTCCATCGCGGAGGATCAGGTGCTTACCTTTATTTATCAGGTATGTAACACCGACCCGACAGGAAACTGTCCAAATCCCTGTGATGAAGCGGAAGTTATACTGCATATAGCCTACAACCCCCGTACGCTGGCTTTCCCTGCGCTTGGGTTGCGGCCTGGTTCGGCCAACCCGGTTTGGCAGTTCGAGGCGGCACGTCCTATGTTTTCAGCTAATCTGGCCATTCTGGATCGCTGGGGGCAGGTGGTGTTTCGCGAAAAATACGAGGCTATTCAAAAGGGTGAACTGGTTAAAGCTTGGAATGGATTGAGGGGAAATGCCCCGGTACCCCCTGGCGCGTATTATTATACGTTGGAGGGTACAATAGAAAACAATGAAAAGATTGTGCAAAATGGAATTTTGTACTTGTTGGATTAAAGGGAACGCACGGGTAGTAATCATGCCCGTCCTCTTTTTGCTGGGTGCCCTTGGCCTGCTCAACGCCCAGCAACTCACTCCTTTTACGCTGTATCGCGATCAATGGAGCCTGGTAAACCCGGCAGCTCCCTCCAACAACTATATTTTAACAGAATACCCCTACACCATTTCGGCAAGCTCCCGATTCCAGTATCTCGGCCTGGGTAGCTCCTGGATCGACGCACCTAATACCCAGGTGCTAAACGGAGAATGGGTGCGCGATGATATGAACAGTACGTTTGGCGGGCAAATCGTGTCGGATCGGACGGGGCTGATTGGAAACATTGGTTTTTATGGCCAATATGCCTATCGCCTGCGCCTGAGCCTGCGAGAGGAAAAATTCCTGGCTATCGGTCTGGGGGCAGGAATGATGAATTACTATTCCCGGATTAACGGAGGAGATTTTCCTATCCCGGATCCGGATATTCAGCCGGTATCTGTTTGGGCGCCGGACTTCAATATTGGGTTTTTTTACTACAACGAAGATTCCTATTATTTGGGATTGTCTTTTCCTCAGCTATTGGGTGGGCGGATTCATGCCGGGCAAGCCGATCCTGCATCGGCTTCTTTGCTCCTCAACAGACCCCGGCATATATATGGGGTAGCCGGCGTTTATGTCCCTTTTGATTTTTTCGGTCTCGGCGATGAAACAGCCCTGCTGGATATTTCCGCCTGGCTGCGCTATGTGCCGGGAGCTTTACCACAGTTAGACGGAAATATACGCTATCAGCACAACCAGACCTTCTGGGTGGGCACCGGGGTATCCACTTCCGGCGTATCGCACGTAGAAGTTGGATTTTTGGCAGGTAAAACGATTGGCCTGTTCGAAAATCAGATTAAAATCTCTCTGGCCTACGATTTGCCGTTCTTTACGGCGGTTTCCAACCTGGGCAGCGCTTTTGAAGCTTCTATGGCCTTTTCATGGTATTAGAAAGCGCAGGCGGAATTAACGAATTTTAACGCACTACGGGAAAAGGTTATCATTTTGTCCATTTGCTAACAGTTTCTGAAATTATTAACTAATGTTTAAGAGGGATGTGTTTTTTTATTTGCCGTAGGGGAAGTAGGTTTGTCTTGTGAAAACAATCCAGCTTATTGGTTGATAGTCAAAAAGTTGTGAATGTTTTGTTAGTATGTATTTCAACCATTTTTTTAAACACCTGATGCTTATGAAAACGCGTTTTTTTATCTCTCTTTTTCTGACAGTTGGTGCCATCTCGATGGTTTTTGGTCAGACCGATCCGCTGGCACGCTTTTTAGTCAAGCGCGATGTAGCAAAAATCGAGCAGTCGCTCAATACCCTGGGAAAAAGTCAGTATTCGAAGGATAAGGAGGAACTCTCCCGCCGGACGAATCTGGCATTTTCAATCGAGCCCAACCTGGCGCTGAACTACCCGATAGAAAGCCTGGCAGCAACTAAAGATCAGGGTCCGAGTGAGTCCGAACTGAAAATGGCGTATGAAAAGAACCTGCGCATGGTTCCCGAGGCACAAAAAGCGTTCGCTGCTAAAAAACTGACCTGGAACCCCAATCTCCTGGTCGATTTCACTACGATCGACTGGAAAAAAATTCTGATGGGCGCAGCGGGCTGCACGCTGAATACTAGCATCCTTACCCCTGTAAAAGATCAGCGTGGCTGCGGTAGCTGCTGGGCCTTCGCGGCAGCCGCTACCTGGGAGCACACCTACCGCAAACTTTGGGGCACAGCTACGGTGCCCGACGTATCTGAAGAGGATATCGTCAACTGCGGCGTGAGCTGTGCAGGCGTAGATGCCGGCTCCTGCTCCGGTGGATGGTCACACCTGGCGCTCGACTTTATCACGTGCGCTCGGGTGGCTACAGAGGCAGCGTATCCTTACACCGCTACCAATGCAGCTTGCCGTACGGTAGCCAAAACGTATGGCGCTTTCGGCTGGGTACAAGTAGGAACAGACGCCGCACCCCCTTCCAACGATATGGTAAAAGCTGCTATCTCGACGTATGGTGCCGTTACTTCGTATGTATATGTGAAAAACTGGGGTAGCTACGGAACGGGCGTACTCAATGCCTACCCAAACAATGACGCAGCAATTGGTACTTGGGTCAACCATGCCATCACCGTCGTTGGCTGGTGCGATCTGAAGCAGGCCTGGATCATCAAAAACTCCTGGGGTACTTCCTGGGGTTCGTATGGCGGATACGCCTATGTAGCGTACAACCACTACAATATCAACAAGCGCGTGTACGCCGTTTGCCCACGCCCATAACCTGCCCGGCGCTGTTCGGATTGGTTTTGCTAATCATGATTAAAGCGAATGCCGTCTCCTGGAAACAAGAGGCGGCATTCGCTTTTGGTGCTCTCCGTTGCCCGTTAATCAAGGGGCACTTTACCGGACACTTACCCGCATTTGGTAGGAAAACCCTAACTTTTCACGGAATCTTTAACGCTTCTTTAAAGAAATAAAGTTGGTGGTCCTTGAAGTGGGTATTACCTTTATGTCAATGGATGAAAATAAATTAAAGCATTGATAATCAAGATAAAAATGGTTATCCCATGCGTAAAAAAATCTGGCTGATCGACCAGGGAACTTTATTGCATAAAACAAAAAATACGCACCATGAAACCTAAGCACACCTTGCAGCCGAGCGCTGATTTTTTGCGGAATATGCAATCGTTGTATGGTGTATTTCTCTTGGCGTTGATTCTTTTTACAAGCTGCAAACCCGCATGGAGGTCATCTCATGTTTCCCAACCCAATACACAGACTATGGACTCCCTTCAAATAGTTGGCTGCCCCGATAGCATCACCCTTCGGAAAGGCGATATCGTGGTTATCAAACTTCCGGCCACCGAAGCTACCGGATTCATTTGGCAGGTGAAATCCACGCACTTGCTTCGGCATACAAACGCCGATAACCCGGATGAATACGAAGCGTTGACCGCACCACCCGCCGAAGAACCCCCTTTGGTAGGGAAGGCCGTTCGACAAGTACTGCGCTTCCAAGCTACCCGCATCGGTGCCGAAACGATGGAACTAATTTACGCCCGACCCTTCGGTCAGAAAGAAGTAGCGGATAGCTGCCGAATAAAGGTAAGCGTAGAGTAAAGAAATCCATCCTGCCGCCCGTAATTATGCGGGTTTAATCAACTTGAAACCTTATTAATAATCAAAATTACAGTAGTATGAAAAATCATGTCCTATCCTTGATGGTGCTGGTAATCTTTTCCATGGTTACCACCCTGCATGCCCAAACTGACCCATTGAGCCGCTTCGTAAAGCAGCGCGACCTCACCCGTATTGAGCAGTCACTTACCAGCTTCGGCAAAACTCAGTTTGACAAAGAGCGCAGTGAGCTGTCGAAAAGACAGAACCTGACGTTTAAAATCGAGCCGAATGCTACCCTGAACCGTCCGGAAAGTGCTTTGAACGGCACCGTAGAAGCCGATTTCAGCGCGAGCAGCCGACAGCTTCTGCTAGACCAGAATAAATTGGCTCTCACCGAATTGCAGCGCGATTTCAGCGCCCGTAAGCTGACCATTAACCCCAACCTGTTGATCGATTTTTCGACGATTGATTGGAAAAAAATTCTGATGGGTGCCTCCGGATGTACCATCAATACCAGCCTTCTTACGCCGGTAAAAGACCAGGGTGGTTGTGGTAGCTGCTGGGCCTTTGCCGCCGCCGCTGCCTGGGAACACACCTATCGCAAATTTTATGGCACTTCCGTTACTCCCGATGTAGCCGAAGAAGAATTGGTGAACTGCGGCAAAACGTGCGCCGGAGATGATGCCGGCAGTTGCAGCGGAGGCTCCTCCTGGAAAGCTATGGATTATATCAAGTGCTATCAGGTAGCTCGCGAAAGCGCGTACCCCTATACCGCAGCCGACGCTAGTTGCCGCAGCGCAGCCAAAAGCTATGGCGCGTATGGTTGGGTTGAAATCGGCAGCGGCTATCCTTCCAATGACATGGTAAAATCGGCCATTACCACCTATGGCGCGGTCGTAACCTACCTTTTTGCCAAAGGCTGGGGCAGCTATGGAACGGGCGTAATGAATGCCTATCCCAATGGCGATGCGGCGCTCGTTGATTCTAAAGGCAATACCATCAACCACGCGGTAACCATCGTAGGCTGGTGCGATGCCAAAAATGCCTGGATTATCAAAAACTCCTGGGGTACCGATTGGGGTGGTTATGGCGGGTATGCCTATATTGCTTACAATCACTACAACATCAATAAAAGAGTCTATGCGGTGTGCCCACGCCCCTAATCCGCATAATGCACGCGCTTAGTGTGCCCCGCGCAAAGCTGGCCGGGATAATCCCCATTTTCCCGGCCAGCTTTCGCTAATCCGCCCGATTGAAAAGAGTGCCAAACCCCGGCACCGCACCCTCCCTATACCTCCCCGGACTTTTTTATTATTTCTAAAAAAAAAACACCTTATGAAAACAGTCCGTACGCAACTGGTTTTAGCCCAGGCTCTGTGCCTGCTGGCCTTCCTCTCCGCTGTACCCGCTTTCGCTACATTCCAAAGTGCATCGGTATCCGGAGGCGTTTTAACGATCCTCTCCAACAACACCAATTCCATTGTCAATCTCAAGGTGAACGGCTCCAATCTGGTCATCGAAGATACCCCCAACCTGGCGACTCCGGCTACTGTGCGCGCCACCTTTCCACTCTCCTCTATCCGAAGAATCAAGTATGTGGGCGGTACAGCCATCGATGTATTTACAGCAAACGGCATAGCGATTCCCATTCTGGCCATTGGCAACGCAGGCAATGATATCCTGTCGGGTGGAACAGCCAACGACGTACTCATCGGGGGAGACGGTACCGACTCCCTACTCGGAAAAGAGGGAGACGACACGTTAGTGGGAATTGATGGCAGTGCCGGGGACAACTTAGTCGGGGAAGACGATAAGGATATTTTCTGGACGGATTATGTGGGCGGTCGAACAGATCAAATGGATGAATCCAACCTGGATTATGTGAATCGGGTATCCCGTTTCGCCAATGGGGCTGATTTATCCCTCAATGGCGATAACCTCGCAGACCCCGCCGTGAATACGACCTATACCTCTGGGTGGGTGTATGCCAGCCACCGCGACAAACCGCTGTTTCCCTTTGCCGGGCCTCGGCTTACCGATATACGGCAGCGTTCGAGCAGTGATTGCAAGATTGTTGCCACCCTGGCGGGAATGGCAAATAATACGGTATCGGGCAATGCCTGGCCGGTGCGTCGGGCAATGACGGAATTCGGCGACGGCACCTTCGGGGTTCGTCTGGGCGATAGCTTCTACCGGGTGGACGGCGATTTGCCTATGAAAAATGGTAGCTTCGGCTCCTCCGCTCCAGGTACCGATAACGCGATATGGGCGGCTATCGCCGAAAAAGCAATCTGCTACCACCTGCCACGCACCGCTGGCCAGATTCAATGGCAGGATTTATTTTCGATAGCCCCGCATGATGTCATGATGGCGTTTGGTGCTCAGACCGCCGATTCACCCCTCATCGGGGAGCGTTATAGCTCGGCCACCGATATGGCTAATAAGCTGCTCGCTTCCTTTAATAACTATGAAAACGTCACCTTTACATTCAACAACTGCAGCACGGTGGGAGGCGTACACGCTTACTGCATGATTGGTGTCAACCGCGCAGCCAACGGTACCGTAGCCTCGGTAATTTTCTACAACCCCTGGGGCAATTCCGACGGAAACGGGAAAAACGGTTCGGGTACTACCTGGTACTCGGATGCCAACCCCAACGATGCCAGGGTAACGTTCACCCCGCAGCAAATGTGGCAGGACGCCAACACCGGAAGAGCTACCGTAGGTAGCCGGATTCAATAGCGGGATACGCGCAAACCACCCATCAAAAGTGGTTGTTGTATGCTTCAAAAAGAAAATGCTTCGCCGAGTGCGAAGCATTTTCTTTTTGAAGGGGTAGCACGGTCATTTTTTACCCCATTCCCTTAGTTGCCATCACCGGGAGGTCGGTTGCTTCTGTTTAATTTGAATGAGCACGAGCGTATTTATATGCCTGAAAGGCAGGCCTTACCAACGGTTCCGGAGTCTTCAGTCAACCCATTTTTTTTCCATTTCGGGAGTACGGGATTCGGATATATCCTGTTTCTTAGTAGCCAATAACCTAACCACCTTTTGCCATGAAAGATGTATATGTACTTGCTGCTGTCCGAACACCCATTGGTAGCTTCGGAGGAATGTTTTCAGGATTGTCGGCGACAGAATTGGGAGCTGCTGTACTGCGGGGTGTCCTTGAACGAACCGGGGTCAGCCCGCAAGCCATCGATGAGGTGCTGATGGGCAATGTATGTTCTGCCAATGTAGGTCAGGCACCTGCCCGACAGGCGGCTATCAGCGCGGGGCTAGATGTTCATGTGCCTTGCACCACCGTAAACAAGGTTTGTGCTTCGGGGATGAAATCAGTCGTTTTTGCTGCACAGTCTATCCAACTGGGCCAAAACGACCTGGTGCTGGCCGGCGGAATGGAGAGCATGTCCAATATTCCCTACTATGTTCCTTCTGCGCGCTGGGGAAGTAAATACGGCCATATGCAGTTGATAGACGGCCTGTCGCGCGACGGCCTTACCGATCCTTGGGAACAAAAAGCAATGGGCATCTATGCCGACCAAACAGCCGAACGCTACGGTATCAGCCGGGAAGAACAAGATGCTTTTGCCGTTCGCTCCTATCAGCAAGTAGCCAAACACACGGCCAACGGCGACCTGTCGTCGGAAATAGTGCCGGTGGCAGTGCCCCAACGGAAAGGAGCGCCCGTGCAGCACGTGGAGGATGAAGAGTATAAACGCGTGGATTTTGAAAAAATCCCCGCCCTTCGGCCTGCCTTTTCGCCAAACGGCACCGTGACAGCGGCCAATGCATCCACCATGAATGACGGGGCTGCTGTCTTGTTGTTGGCCAGTGCAGAAAAAGCACGCGAACTGGGCATTAAGCCGATTGCCCGGATTCTGGGATATGCCGATGCAGAGCAAGAACCGCAGTGGTTCACCACTTCTCCTATTGTAGCTGCTCCCAAAGCGCTGCAACGCGCCGGCTTATCGCTGGCCGACATCGATTTTTTCGAGGTAAACGAAGCCTTCGCTGTTGTCCCACTCGCTTTTTGTAAGGAACTGAACGTGCCCCAGGACAAAATGAATGTGTTTGGTGGAGCCTGTGCCGTAGGGCACCCACTGGGCGCTTCCGGGGCGCGTATCCTGTGTACCTTGCTCAACGTACTGCAAAAAAACGAAGCCCGATATGGCTTAGCGGCTATCTGCAATGGGGGCGGGGGCGCATCCGCGCTCGTATTGGAACGACTGAATTAATACAGGGCAATATGCTACGCACGGGCTATACCGGCTGGATTTGGTGTACTATTTCATGGAAATGAGACAAAGTGTGCGCGCTCCGCTGGTTATTTTTGACGAAATTGCGTGCTGAAAGGATGTAGCAAGTAGTGGTGTAATTAGCATCTTTATGTTATATCTTTTTTATAGATGCCTGGATATACAATGGAATTTAGATTTATTTTTTTGTATTTTCAAAACATTGATTATCAAATTTTTGTAATTTATTTAATTGTAATTTATTTCATTGTATATATTTTGTAGCACACCGATATTTGGTTATTGAAAAATTTAATGTGATTTTTGTTCAGTAAAAAGAGCGCTGAGTGGAGATACATACATTTTAATGTGAGTCTCTTCAACGAGAATTCAAACTATTAAGACTGATGTTGCGTGGCCTCTTCCGGTTTCGGAAGGGGCTACTTTTTTTGTATCCGGCTTATCCGGTGCATTTGATGCCACTGGTCTATTTTGATTGGGCAGGTGTTTTTTTCATGCTATATTTCATTGGCAATGGATTTTCAAGCTCGACTGATGTTGCGCAGATGAAAATCCGTGTGCAGGTATCACCTTAATTTTGATGATTTAAACACCTTTCTATGAAAAGAGCATGGATGTTTTTGACCCTGTTCGGGTTGATTTCTATTGGATTAAAGGCGCAAAAGCAGCCGCTTTCCTACTATCTTCCAGACATTTCATACCATACGGGTATTCCCACGCCCGAAGCTTTTTTTGGCTTTCAGATTGGGGAGTGGCATATCAGCCATGACCAGCAGTAT
>Ga0172367_10002700_pt1 | contig 24024 bp, 22 predicted proteins | sample Lak10m_FD_114542 | JGI IMG/M metagenome (GOLD analysis project Ga0172367, IMG submission 114542) | Freshwater microbial communities from Kabuno Bay, South-Kivu, Congo - kab_022012_10m | ecosystem: Environmental > Aquatic > Freshwater > Lake | place: Democratic Republic of the Congo: South-Kivu... | reverse complement strand
TCGCGGCCGACAATAGGATCAACGGCAACATGGTGCGCTGGTTCAGGTTCAATCCGGCTCTCCTCTCGGGGCTTTGTTTTTGGTTGTTGTCATGACAGCTGAGATCATCGTTGGTTTAGCGCTCTGCCGCTACTCCTGCAGAATAAATTCCCGCAGGGCGCTGACCAGCTGATTCAAATTGGCCGGGTTGTTGTCCTGGCTCGATGATATGTCGTAAGGCTTTTCCAGCGCATCGAAGAGTTCATCATCATTTTGCACGATGCGGATGGCAGCGATGTGACTGAAGCGCTTCGCGGTGGCCACCTGGTGATCGTTGCGATGCTCGCCGAGCGAGCCGAGCCGCGGCATGATGATGAGCGGCTTGCCGCGATCCAGGCATTTCAGGATGGTGCCCATGCCTGCATGCGAAACGATGAGTTCAGCGCGATCAAACAACGCTTCCCACTCTTCAGGTTGGGTGAAGGGGATGGCTTTGCAGTGCTGCGGCAGGTAATTCGAGTCGCCGCTTTGCATCACCACTTCCTGCTCAGGATGTTTTTCCGCCCAGGCATCAATGGCCCGGACCAGGCGTTCGAAGGGCAGCTGGGTGCCAACAGTCACGAAAATCACAGGACTGCCCCCCGGTAATAGGGGCCATCCGGTGTTTCCAGATGCGGCCATTGCGTCAGCCAGAGGTCGGCAAAAGGTTTGACTCTTCTGCCTGAAACCGAGAGTTGCTCTGCGTTGGCGCAGCTATCTACCCAGATGGTTTTGGCTCCGAGCATCTTTCCGAAAACCAGTGCGAAAAACCCGGGCGCGGCGCCTGTGGAACAGACGACATCGGGTCGCGTCTTGACCACAATCCATAGCATCGCCAACGCGAGTCGTATCAGGCCGAGTTTTTCATCCAGGTTGGCATCTGGGACACGATGGAACCGGTCCGGGCTTACCTCTTGCTGCAATCCGATGTTGGTCGAGACGTAATGCCGCTCCAGACCGTCGAAGGCGGCTCGCATGCGGCGCAGTTGGACCCAATGGCCGCCGTGAGAGGCTACTAGCAATATCCGTTTGCTCACATACGGCTTTCTTCACTGGCAACAGTTTGGCGGGAAGAGAGGTCCTGCTCCCAGCGGTAACCAGCGATGTTTTTGAGTTTTTGTTTGGCGAGGATGCGCGACAAGATCGTGACGTAAAGATAAATCGCGACCTTGGGCCAATTAAGTGGGTTTTTAAGCACTTGCAGAATGCCGCCGGAATAATCCTTGGCCTCGTTCTTGATTAAATCCGGGTAGCGCATCGCCAGTTGCATCTGCCCCAGACGGCTGCGGGTCTTGATCTTCATCAGCCATTTGAGGCTGGCAGGAGCCTTGACTGTGACGTATGCACCTTCCACCTTGCCGCGCTCATGCTCCTTGAAAAGTGCGCGCACGTAGCCGTCATCCGCAATCACATCCGGGAACTGGTCAAAACGCTTGCGGCCTTCTTCGGAGAGGGCGTAGACCCCGGCACCCATCATCCCCTGCCGGCAGTAAGGCATCGAAAGCCAGATATCGTAATAAGCCTTGACTGCCCAGGATGACTGGCTGAGGTCCATCACAGGGTCAGGCGAAACGGCCAGCTTGCCGCCCTGAGATAGTGCTGCTTTGATTTTTTCGATAGATCCGGGCGCGAAAATGATATCCGCATCGGCATAGATTCTGGGAAAACTGGTGGCGATGCTGTCGCCGAGGTTAAGTGCGCCAACTTTGGAAGGTTGGTCACTTTCTAAAACTATAATTAAAGGTTCAAAAGCCTTTGAAATAATTGCAGTATTGTCACTGCAACCATTTGGGATAACTAGGATTTCGTCACCTTGCTGTATTTGGCCAACAAGGTTCTGAATACAGCACGAAATGCTATGCGCTTCATTGCATGCCGGAATAATTATTGATGCCATTTATTTCAAACATAAAGCGTAGTCATCGAAGATGACTACGCTTTTTACTCCATCTTGATCAACAGTCAGATACTAAGCCAGAATCAAGGCGCAGTTAATTTACCTGTTGTAGGGTCCACAACGTCATAAAAGTTGATGGTGCTATTGGTGGTAGTACTAGAAGTTGTTGTTGTTGTTGTTGTTGTTGTGGCACTGGTGCTTGATGTTTCAGCAGCAGTTGTTGAAACGTAAATTTTATTTGGACCTATGAATGCTGAATTGCTAAAACCGGGCTGTGTAATCCCCTTTGACAGTATCTCACTGCCGACCACATTAAGACGGTAATCACGATTGGCTGGATCTATATAAACGGTACTCTTCGACTGCTTGGTCTCTCCCTCTCTCAATTGCCATCCATATTTTGCACTTTGAGGCCAGAAAAGACTTGTGTAGACATTGTGGCTAACTTTTGCGGAGGTTTCTGCAATAACGCCAAGCCCACCATCCATAATATTGTTCTGACAGACTAGCCCAACGAGAGATTTCTCATTGATATACATTCCCTTAGCGTAATTGTTCAAGATAGTATTGTTGTGATACTTGAGGCCGGTGGGATATGTCGTGCCGTTCCTGATGCCCCACTCAGCTATAGTGTAAGCATCTCCTAAGGTTTCAAACTGATTGAAGGCAACCGTGATGTTGCTAGAGTCTTGTGTAGTTAAAGAAAGACCCTCAATCTGAACTTTATTGCCCTGAACGATAGTATTGTTGCTACCTATATAGAGACTAATTCCGTTCGAGTGGACGCCCGTAATATTTGTTATCGTGTTGTTAAGAATTTTCCCATCCGTTGATTTGAAATAGGCTAAGCCTGTTCCACCTACATAATCAATTTTGTTTTGTTGGGAAATAACATTACGGGAGTTGTTGATTAGTATCCCACGAATTGGTAAAACATGATGAACGAAGTTGTTACGGATAATCAAGCCATTTACATTATCCGCTACTATAGCTCCTTTGTTTTCAACGGCTGTTGTATTTCGTACTTCGTTCTTCTCAAGAATTACACCAGAAACAGATTTTGTAGACATTCCGCCAACATAAATGCCCGTTCCTGATGTGTATTGCTTTGGCTTGCCAACGTGTTTTTCCACAATGAAATTTTTGACAGTGACGTTATCTCCTTGGATAACAATCCCACGCTCACGCTTAGATATGTCTATATCTTTCGGGAACCCATCATAAGGGTAGTAGTAGATGGTTCGGGTTAGTTGATCTACATAATATTCACCAGGGTTGCTCATGGCCGCAGGGTGATTCAAAATCGCATATCTAGTCGGGCGGTCCTTGTAAGTATTGGTGGTATCGTAATTAATGCTGCTTGATGTCCCACTCAATACATTTTTTGTAAAGATAATGTTACCTGCACCCCAAATTTTTACCTTCGTTGAGCCCCAGCCTCCTGTAAACGATGCCAGGTTGGTTGAATCATTTAGCGAGGTTCCTGAAACATTACTCGCGGCTGTTTCGAAATATTCACCAAGGTTGTCAGTATGGTAATAATTACTTGGTTGAGGGCTTTGGGCAGGAATAGTTGGTTTGAGGCCTTGGTACAAGGCAATTGCGTTAATATCGACGTCGGTAGGTAACTTAGTGCAATAAAGGGCTGCTTTGACTGATGGTAATGAGCAAGTACTCCAGCCTGTTAATGGTTCGGATCCATCAATTATTGCTTTACCTGTGCCAAACGTACCGTCCGAATTACCGTCAAGAATTACTCCTGATGTTTTAACGTTGATTGAACCTTTATATTTTACCCCCCCGCGAAAAATAATACGGTCGCCGGATACTAGAGATACTGTGGCGGGTTGGCCGGTTGCTGTAAGATCACCAGGGCTGTGTTTGAACGCAGATAGGTAACTTGTTCCGTTGTTGTTATCATTTCCATTCACAAAATCAACGTAGTATGTAGCGGCTTGGGCTTTTGTACTGAGTAAGCAAAATGTAGCTACCGCAATCAAAATCCTGTTGTTAGGCTTGTGCATGATTTGGGGCTCCTAAAATGTATGTAACTAAAGGTAAATTTTGTTCAACTGGCGTTTCGGAGTTAAACGCCACTAACTCTCAATATTGTGGAACGCTATTATATATTCGATACTTCTGACAATAGCCCATACGGGTCATGCAGATATTGGTCTAACATTGAATTAAACTCAGGCTATCTTTTACTATTAGTCTGAATCAACAGTAATCTGATCGGTGGTCTTATTGTGGGGATGAACGGTTAACGCTGTTGATATAAATTAAGTATTTTTTTAATTTTCGATAAACTGACTTTATGGTGTTCCAGAGATCTCTATAATTTCCGTAGCGATTAATTGGAAAAGCTGACAATTCAGGCCATGACATTTGTATGCAGTGATCAAAAAGCCTTCCATCCTTTTTGTTTTGAGCGGAAGTGAAAATAAAAGCCTCAATGACCGGACGCAAAGTGAATGGATAAAGGTTGTACTTGATTTCGTTCTGCATGGGATTCTGGGACATGCCCCAGCTGGCGCATCGTAGTTCTAGATATGCAAGATCAAGAAGTGTTGAGGTAGGTAATGCAGGCAGTTTTTTGAGCCATTCGTCGAAGTCCCTAAGTATTTCGGGCTGTTTCTGAAGTTTTAGGCGACTGCAAAGGTTTTCGGCACTGACTTGCTTCGTGTTTATGTCTTGTGCATCTCGTTTGTATAAAAAACAACGCCCAACTTCCCCGCATGTCCCTGTGACAATAAAATTCTCCTCATTGATCTGGTTCAGCGTTGGGAAAATGTCCTTGTTAATTTCATTGACAACGTTGCCAACAAGATGATTCCAGGTATCTTGCTGTTCCTTCGTGGATTGGATGATTGGAATTGATCGATGTCTAAACCCCAACTTCTTTGAAAGCATTTCGGAAAGATCAACATCAATGGCGTTGCCCTTGGTCTCCATTGTAAAAAATTCGGTTTTATCTAGGCAGTTTTTTGATGTTGCGAGAAGTAGCCTAGAGTCATATCCTGCCGTTAATGTATGGGCGACTTTGAATGAGGTGCAGCTGGCTTCTATAAATGCAGACATGGCGTTGACAATTCTGTCTGATGCTTCGTCAATTGGGAGGAAGGTTCGCTCTGTGAATGCTAGGGGCCAGTATCTCTTCGTCTCCAAATCTGCAAGGTCTAGATAATGGTTGGGTAGCAGGCGCTTTATATTCTTGTGTGCGGTAAGTGTGCCTGGAATCCAGGCACCGGGCTGATCCCCGCCTAAGATGCGGTTATGCAAACTCAAGTCGAACATTTCATCATATTCACTCTGGTTTAGTAGCAAAGAGATTGAGGATGCTGCGTGACAAGATTTTTCGTGAAAATAAACCGGAATGGAGGCTGCGTGGTCAGGGTAGATGCGTTTTGGCAACTCACCAAAGGTAAATAGTACGAAACTGCCGCCTAATAGAGGAAGTTGGTTGGTTTCCAAGTCTGTGATATCGGTTACAACTAATCGATTATTTGAAGCACATTCTGCATCGGTACTCAGGAATGCGCCTTGACCCGCATGGTATGCAAACCCGATAAGACAGCCAACAGTCTTGTTTTGGTTGTTCTCTAGCAGGGTTAGATTCAGCCCCTTGCCAATATGCAGGGTATTTCCATCTATTTCGAAAGATGAACACTCAGCCTGAAACGGTTGAGACGGCCCGAATTGAAATTGATGGTCTGGGTATGGCATGTTTGCGAACTCTGAATAAAGTAGTATTGAAGATGGGGGAAAGGGGTTTGTTATTGCACTGCCATGGAATTTTTCATGCGCCAGCCATATTAATTCCTTAAATGCTTGATGATATTTGATTCTATGCTGAACTTCTTTAGATTTAAACTAATTGAGCTTATGTAAACATAAGGTAGCTATTAAATTTAAGCTTGGGTGTGCTCATAGCTAGGGCAGCATCATTAATTATGGTTTTAAAATTTATGGGGGTGGTATGTCTCAGAAACACAAAACAGCAGTCATTTTGATGGGCATCTGGATAAGTGATCTTATTCGAAATGTAGTTTTTAATTTGATGGGAAAAAGTAGACGTTTCTTAGTGCTTACGCCCCCATTTTTTAAACGGCAAATTGTGTTTGACTTGATGAATAGAAATTTTATTAAGCTCAAGATTAGGGATGGTTTTGATTATAGAGTAATAAAACAAATATTTTCTGACAATGATTACGGAATAGAGAAGCTAGCTAGATGTTCTGAAATTCAAGCTTGGTATCAGAAAATTATTAACGATGGTAAGGAGCCGCTGATTATTGATTGTGGCGGAAATAGTGGTATGGCCACAAGATTTTTCTCAGAAACTTACCATATGGCTAAAATAGTTTATATAGAACCCGTCATGGATAACTATCAAATGGCAATAATCAATAATCAACAGAATCCCAAGTTGGAATTCATTAATTCCGCAATTGGCAGTAGGGTTGCAAAAGCCGATATTAATGATCCAGGACAGGGAAATTGGGGCTTCAGGGTTGAGGAAAATGAAACTGGTTCGGTTGAAATAATATCTGTCGATTCAATTCTTGAAAAAGTAGAGTTATCTAATGCTGTACCTTTTATTATAAAGATTGACATTGAAGGGTTTGAAGAGAATCTTTTTAGCGAGAATGTTGATTGGATAGATAGATTCCCTCTCATGATTATTGAACTTCATGATTGGATGTTGCCAAGAAAGGCAAATTCAAAGAATTTCCTAATCCAGATTTCAAAGCGAAACAGAGATTTTGTTTTCTTCGCTGAAAATGTGTTTAGTATCTCCAATGATTCTTTATATTAAGTCGCAGCGCAACTTCGTGTTTTTATCGTCCCCTAAGCTATTTGATTATGAGTGATTGTTATGCTGAAAAATGAACAACTAAATTTTGATGTGGCAATAGCAACCAGGAATCGCTTCGATGCTCTCAGGCTATCGATCCCTCTCATACTTTCACAGTCTCGACAGCCGAAGCTATTAATTGTTGTTGACTCTTCAGATGACTTTGAGAGCATTAGAAATTTAGTGCTCGAATGCACAAAGGATTGGAGTGGTAAAACAGTCGTTGTTCATACTGAGCCCGGGCTAACGCCGCAAAGGAATCTTGCGTTGTCATATGTTGAATCTGATGTTGTTTTTTTTCCTGATGACGATTCGTTATGGCATCCCAATTTTGCTGATGAAGTAATGAAGGTATATGAAAATGACTTAGACCAAGTTGTTGGCGGGGTATGTGGGAGATTGGTTACAAGTTCTCCATTAGAAGATAGAGCAATGATCTACAAAAAAAGCTTAATCTATTTGATTAAATCAAAAATACAGCCTTATAGAAATAGATTAGAAAATGCGTTTTTCCCTAAGCCCTTCAATACATATGCGCGACAGCGTTGGAGTTTACTTCCTGTAATCCCATGGCTAAGTCAACGTAATTCTGTCGTTGTTGAAAGTATGGCTGGATTCCGGATGTCATTTCGGTCTAGCGTTGTAAAGTCAATAGGTTTTGATAATCTGTTAGCTAAAGTGGTGGGTTATTCAACGCATGAGGACATGGAAGTATCACTTAATGTTTTAAACCAGAATAAGCATTTGGTCGCGGCATTAAATGCCAAAGTTTTCCACCATACATTTCCCGGAAAAAGAGCTAATGGATTTAAGTACGGATTTTCCTGGATACTGAATTATATTTATATTGTTTGTAAACATATGCCTGAAGAATCCAAGTCAAGAAAACAATGTACAAGGTATCTAGTATACAAACTGGTAAGTTATGGTTTAGGTGGACTATTTAACCGATATAGCCGTGATGTATTTAAAGGGGCTCTAGTTGCATTTAGGCAAAGAAGCAGACTTTACAGATGTAGTAATAGAGAGGAATTGAATTTTGAGTTTAGTGCAATTTGCTCAAAACAAATGTAAGGCAACTATTATTAATTTTGCGTTGAATTGCCTATGCAGTATGTGTTTCTGAAACTAAATTACCGTCAACTTAAAGTTATTTTTTCTAGCGATTGATTGATAGAGCTCGTTTATTCTTTGTCGTTTTGTAGACCAGGAAAAAACGTCTAGTGCGCGACGGCGCGCAGCTTCAGAGAAGCGCCTACGGAGCTCTTTGTCACTTGCCAGGGTGTCAATTGCTTCAGATAAACCATTAACGTATTCCTCAATAGACCCAGGTTTAACTTTAATTGCGCTCCAATCGTCGGCTAGAAAGTCGGGGCCGCCATATGCGCAACAAATGATAGGTAATCCGTAAGACATCGCCTCTAAAATAACGCCACCAGTTGGCTCCCGGAAACTCGGGAAGATAAAAGCATCAGCTTCTTGGTATTGTCTGGCTACTTCTTCTTTAGTTTTCCACCCCATAAAATTAATTTGCTTGTCGAGCCCAAGTTTGTTCGCCTCTGCTTTGCAACTGGCTAGTGAATCACCATCTCCTACTACATTCAATTGGATGAGAGCTTTGTTTTTTGCCTGCCCCAACGCCTTGATTGCAAAGATCAGACCTTTTGTCGGAATGATACGACCAACAAATAAAAATTGAATTGAATTGGCGTCAGTTTCATTAAGTGGCAACTTGCCATTCCCAATGGTCGGCAGGGCCTCCAAGCCATGTTCAATTTCTACTGAGGCATGTTGTATCGGCAATGGGGATAAGAATTTTTGCATGTATGGTGCAGCATAAAGTACATGATCACATGCTTTAAACGATGCCCGTAAGAGTGGATCAAACTTCATTCGCAGCTTATCTGTTTGCCGTAGAAACATGAAAGGATGAAAGCCTGTTTTTGTATAGTTGTTAAGTCCTATGGGAGTTTTTAGTCCGCCCGCGACTGGCCCCCTTATTAAGGGTATGCCTAGCCCTGTGGCCGGGGAAGGATAGCGCCAGGCAAAAGGCGAAAGGTGATGAATGATATCGAATTGCTTGGATTTAACTAGTTGTTTTAGATAGCTACGGGCACGAATGTAATAAGGCAGGTAGCCTGGCTTTACTATGGCTCGAAATCTTTCTAGAGCGCGTGGCACTCGTATGTCAGACCATTCGATGACGTCCAGATCTGGATACTGCTGCGTTACGCATCCATAGCGTTCTGGCTTACTAACAGAGAAAACAGTGACTTCATGATCTTTTGAGATTTCTCGAACCCATCTTGCAGATATCTCGGGCTCGCTAACATCGTCCGCATCACATGCCCACGTAATAAGAAGTACACGCATAACTATTCTCGCCGCCAACTATCAGACATAGAACAAACTACTTTAATAAAGTGTTTGCCACGCAGGTAAGATTTATATGAAAAGCACCCTTTTATCAGCCAATATAGGGCTCTGGTGCAATTAAATACTAGCAGCAGGCAATATGTTGCTCTTGCCGCGAATATGCCTTGATGCTTGCGCTGAAGCCTGATCGTTGCATCGGTCAACATTACATCTCGCTTATGATTTAATTTTTTTACACTACCTCCGCCGTGATGGATGATTTCCCCTATCGGGCTAAATCGTAACTTCCAGCCAGCTTCCCGCATTCTCAAGCACCAATCGGTTTCTTCACCAAAGAAAAAGAAGTCTTCATCCAATGGGCCGACTTGCTTGATGATGGAGGCTCTTGTCATTAAATAGCAACCACTAATGACGTCTACATCTCTCTCGTCATCCCGATGCCATCGACGGAGTAGATAATGGTCAAATATGCCCGATAGCCGGTCCAAGCCCAAGGTAAAGCAAAGCAATCGTGAGAATGTCGGAAACCCAGAGCAGGTCAGTTGAGTGGTGCGATCTGTGTTTAATACCCTGCAGCCCATGGCACCGACCTCTGGATGATTTTTTAAATACGTAATCGAATTTTCTATAACCCTTCCAAGAATGATGGTGTCAGAATTTAGGAGAAGTACCATTTCACCTTTTGCGATCTCAAACCCCTGATTGTTGGCTGCTGCAAATCCTCTATTATTATCATTCTTGATCAGGGTGACCTCAGGGAAGTCGTTTTCAACCATTTCAGTTGAGCCGTCTTGGGAATTGTTATCAACAACAATAACTTGTGCAGATATTTGTCCGAGGTTTTTGAAAACGGATTGAATGCATTCACGAGTCATGCTGACTGTGTTGTAAGAGATAATGACGATTGTTACATCGTATTTGGAATTCATACTACCCATGCTCATGCCTTGAGATTGACGTACTTCTGTGGATAAATTGAAACCAGACACCCATGCCTATCAGAAATGCGAAGTAAACAAAAAGGGCATTCCATAAATGCACGGTGCAGGCGGCTACAATAATTCCAATCATGGAGATTGACCATCCTCGGCGCAATATCGCCATGCGAGGGGGCATTCCCTCCCAATTCTTATAGAGTAACACTAGGATGGGAAATACTAGGCTGAGAAAACCAGGTATACCAAAGGTAACTGCCTGAACTAACCAGAAATTGTCCATGCTGGTGCTATGCATCCAGTCCGGACGAGTCCATGTATTAAACCCGATTCCAAGCCATGGATTGCGCCAGACATCTTGTATGCCGTATTCGAAGATGATGATCCGGTTGTATGCGGTTTCCGGACTGAAAGTCAAATAACTAAGAAATACCTGAATGCCAGATCTGTTTGATATCAGATCAGTGATCACGTAAAGCAACAGAATCAAGATCCCAAGCTTACGCCAGCGATTAGCTTGAACTCGGGTTCTGTAGTTCCAGAAAATTAGGCCGAGTTGGGTCATCAATGCTGTTAAGGCCCCAGATGATAATGATAAGAATGTGGCGATGAATGAAGACCACTTTGCAATTTTTCTGGGGCGCGGTAGTCCGACAAGAGGGATGGCTTGATACCAAGCCAAACCCAGTACACTAGCTGAAAAAGTGCCAAATAAGATAGGGTGATCAAAAGACCCATAAGCACGATGTAGCCCAAGTCGAGATCCGATACTTGAGGAAAAGTCTGTCCCTGTAAGTGTCGCTCCGATTTCCTTAATGATATGTATGCCGCTTATGCTTTCTATCAGCGCAAATGGAACGAGTATTGTCACCACTGAAAAAGCGGTCCAGCATACTGCACGGAATGTTTGCTGATTTGTTATGGATGTTCTCGCTATAAGATAGCTCCCCAAAAATTCCAGCATATGTATGCCACCAGACTCGATAGATACATTTGCCCCATGATAATAAGCAATCACGATGAAGGCCCAGAATGTATGGAAGATAAAAAGAAAGTCGATGAAAATTACCTTGCCAGCGCGCCCTGAAATTAGTTTGATGACACTTGGTATAAATGCCATGACTAGCACAAGCCGATATGGTGATAACCTTAACGAACCAAGGTTAAAGGATATTTCTGTGGGAAGTAGTAGTGACAGTAACAATAGGAACGGCCACCGCGGGCAGTTGCCCAATGTGGCGAATAGGGGTGCACGTGGTGCAGGCAATATGATTGCATTATTCATCAAGACTAATAGTCGAAAGGTTTCGGCTCCACCGGAGTGTTAAGTTTTTTGACAAAGACTCTTTTGAAGGTGCTGGTTATTGATCGAATCTTTTGAGAGAAGCTTAACTCATTGAACCATAGTCCAAATAGCGAGAACCCAGAAAAGTATGGTGAGGTAACCCCTAAAAGTCTTAATGCGACAAGCCTTCCCCATAACGACCTGCGTGTACTCAAGAGATTTTTCTGGGACTGAGGAAGAATCTCGGGTGAACTCTTAACAAGAGTAATGTAGCCAGCTTCTGCTGCTTCAAGAATAGTGGCCAGCCCCTTCTCGGTTCTTGCAACAATGAGAGAGCGTCCTGGGTCATTACCCTTTACGGTTCGATACCAAGGGTCACCTACCGCTATATCAGCAAACTCACCAGTGTGATCAGGGCATATGTAGCAACGCCACTGACGGTATTTCTGCAAGTAACCCCAAGAGTCTGAATAAGTAAGCTTCGCTTCCTTGATCTCCTTATTCTCATCCTCATAACGCAATTTCCAATGCCCTGGCCAACCCAATCCGCGGTAGCGGAGCTCTTTGATTGCATCGGGAACTTGGGCGCCTTGTTTTTGTGCAAGATTCAGATTCCCCCTTAATGAAGGTACGCCAGCACAGAAGAATGCAATGGTAAGGCCTAGCTTATTGTCCAATTCAGGTCTAATTTTTCTGGCTTTTTGCGCAGCAGCAACATCGCAAGGCTTGCCAATAAATACGCATTCAGAGGACGCCTGCACAATCAGATCCAATTGTTCTGTCGGGCTGGCTGGTGAATAACGGGACCCGGTTCTAGACAATAACTCATCGTATGTTTTGCTTAGAACGGTTTCATTTAAATAAGGCTGATCGGATTTTGCGGCGGTATGCAACACGCCGGCCATGCCTTTTTGCTCTAATGAGAACAAAGCTAGGGCGGTGGCAGCTCCGCCACTGGAACCCGCGAAGCGTATTTCCTCATTCGAAGCATATCCTTCCCAGACGCCGTAAACAGGGCCCCACGCCTTTGTTAGGTCGGCAAATGGTGAGTCTTTTAGCGACTCGATGGTGTGAGATAGCGAAATTCCAGGGCAGGCGGTAAAACCTTCACCTGACTCTTCCGTTGCATTTATCTTAATGAAAGGGCGTTTCCCAAAATCGAGGGTGTCCAGCATCTGGAAGCGGTCTGGCTCCAGATAAGCGCACACACCGCAACCAGTGCAGAGTTGATATCTAACTACATCAGAGATGCTATTAACCATTATGGACGTCAGTATTCTTAATAAGTCGGGTAGTTAATAGGTGGAGTGAGGATTCTTCCAAAACTTCAAATAAAAGTTGGTCAGCAGCCAGAAGATCTTCTAATTCCATTTCCCACCACTTGTTATATTTGGCCCAAGTTTCAACCTTTTCTGAAAAACGTTTTCTTATAACTTTCGCAGGGTTCCCTGCGATGATAGAAAATGATTCTACGTCTTTGGTTACTACTGATGCAGCACCGATGATTGCTCCGTCACCAATTGATTTACAGCCAGGCAAAATCGTAACTCCGTCACCAATCCAGACATCATTGCCGATTATCAATGGGTTATCTTCGTTGCTTGGAATCATGTCACTAGGCAATAAGCCTAAAGAACTATTATAGAAAAATGGATGTTGGCTAAGAATTGATACTGGATGGTTGCGACGAAACACTCTGACTCCACCTGCAATTGAACAATATCTGCCGATCCTTGTACCTCTGGGCCATATATTTGGTGAAAAGCAACTGCCATATGTGTATTTTCCAATTTCTACATCATGATAGGCATGGTATATCTTACGAGCAGTGCTAGAAAAAAATTGACCTGCTTCTAGTCTTAACACAATCTGCATGCAGACTCTTCGCATAATGGGGAACTTATATAGCGAAAAGAGTAGACTAGAAATATAGCATTTTGAGCGCGATTCACTCTTCTTTACCCATTCAAAGTTGTTGGCCGTGAAAAATGACATAAAACCTGATCTAACTTTAAACTAAGAAGTTATTTTTTTTAATCATTCGCAGGACCTGATACCTGGTTTTTGGCATCAGAATAGCAATAATGATAATCGAGACTAGGAAAAGTGAACCCAACCAGAAAATATTCAGCCAGTTACTGAAGTGATGCCGAATTAACCCAGAAGTTATCACTACAATAACAGTCATTGATAAACAAATAATGAATGGCAAGGTGAGGCCGGAAATTTCTAGATTTAGCCTTGAGCTAAGAAGATAAACTGAAGCGATATATGCGAGAAATTCCCCAACAAAGCCAGCTACAACAATCCATAACACGTTTGCCTCAATAGAAGCAACAAAAAGGGCCATGATCAATGATAAGCAGCGGATTAAATTCGAGAACAAAGGATTTTTAGTTTCGGCTTTGGCCATTGCTACAATCATAGGCCCAGACTTTGCGACCCGAATTGCTTGTGTTAGACCGAGCCAAAGGACTACTTCAGTACCTTCTTTATATCGTTCGCCAAAGAGTAGCAGCATCAATTCAGGGCCTAACGTTGCAAAGCCAGTTGCCATAATCGCTCCAATTAAGATACAAAATTCGATCACAATAGGGTAGCGGTAAGAAAATATATGCGAATCGTTTTGCACGTTTGCTAATGCAGGTAGTAGTAGCGATTGCACGATTTTTGTCACCATTATGGCGGGGGCTAGGGTGAGTGTGAACGCTGCACTGTACCAACCGAGCACTTCCATGGAGTAGGCTGCTCCGATGATGGCTTTGTCCGACTGAAAGATAATGAACATCAGGAATCCGTTGGCAAGCAGAGGCCAGCCAAACTGAATCATGCGGCTGATTCGAGTTCGATCCCAAGCCCACTGATATGGCCTTTCCGCCCATACATGGGAGCACAGCAAATAGAAAAGGGATTGAATGATGATAAGCCAGAGCATGACTGAGAAATCCCGGAGTATCCATGCCATTGGGATAGCTAATACCAAAGATATTAGTTGAGGAATCGCTTCAGTCCAGACTGATGGCCCAAACCGAATTTTTCGCTGATATCGGGTGATGTCGAGATGTACAAAACCACGTAAAACAGGAACCAAGGCCATGCATTGAAATGCCCATGTGGCATGATGCACCTTGAAAAACTCTGCTATCCAATCTGCGGCAATAAGTATAATTAATCCTGCTACTATGCCTCGTATCGCTTGGAATGCATGACTTGTAGCCTGTAGTTTCGGATCATCGCCGTCTGGCGCCTGCACTAGCAATCGATCAACAGCAAGGTTGCTTGCCATTTCGAGAAAACTCATGGTCAGCCCGATCAGCGCGGCAATGCCAAAGTCTTCAACACTGATGAATCTCGCGATGAGAATGTTCCGAAGGAATGATGCTGTTGATGAAAGCGCATTGCCAGCGGTAAGCCATAGCCCACCTTTGAGAATTATTTTTTTGGACATTATGGCGATGGGCCGCTTGAATTAGGCTGCTAGCGCAAAGCTAGGATATTTTCCACGACTAATTTCATCTGCATCTCAAGTGCTTGCATAACTTTGGGTAGTTGTTGTGTCAATGAAGAACGGATAGCTTTTCTATTCATAAACGAGTTTTCCAAACCTGACAGGATCTGGCCCTCGTCCAGCTTGCGTGGATCAAATACCTGCGCACCTTGACCACATACTTCAAAAATTCCAAGCGCTTTGTCACTGTATGAAATAGTAGCGGTTGCCACACCGCTTGAGAGTGCGGCAATTGTTGAATGCATCCGAGTCCCACAAAACCAGTCAAACTGGGAAATTAGCCATTTCGCTTCCGATTCATTCAGCGTGTTTGGGGAAAGAAAAATGCGACCTTTGTATTGATCAGGAATGGCGAGAAGTATTTCCTGATTGGCGCTCATGTCTGATTCAAAATGACCCGGCATATCCATCACATGGGGCACTAATAGAATGTCAGCTTGTGTGTGCTCAAAAATCCAGTTCAATAAACCCAGTATTACGCGCTTGTAGTCTGTTTTGAATCCATAGGAATTGGTGGCGGTTGCAGGATCGTTAAAAATGAGTCCGCTAACATTGATACCAAATAATGGTTTATCTGAAGATTTATTGCGTAACAGTGTTTGTATTTCAGGGTTGAGTTTATTAGTGGCATCTTGAGCCATAAGCCCGAATGCCATATCTACTCCGCAATGGTGGCGTCCTGGATCAAAGCTCTCTCCGAGTAATTCTTTGAGTATTTTGAAACTATTTGCGTCTCTAGCCCAACAAGCAGTTGATTCTTTTAATGCATATTTAGCACTTTCCAATGCGCGGGGTTCGAAATAAGGGCCGTAGGTTTGTGGCAGTAATATCAGAGGAACTTTACGGTTCAATGCAATTAGCTTGCGTGTGTATATGCCGTTAAATCGTTCAATGCCATATATGTCGCTGAAACTATCGCCACCAGATATATCCAGAATGGCTTTACAACTGTCGATGAGTTGTATGCCTTGATTCAGTATTGCACCAAATTTGCCGAGTTTTGATGCGGCCAACATCGACGTAAGATTTTCAGGGCGGTAATATCGTCGCCCGATACGAGCCCCAAATAAAATGACTGGAACGACTCTTCCGTCAGGGAGCAGAATTTTCTTATCTCTTCGTCCAAAGCCGTAATCCAATACCAGAAATTCAACATTCGGTATAAGTCTGCTAATCCCTGAAACTGTGCTTGAAAACAGAGCAGATACGCCCATGTTGGTAGTGTCTGGTGCAGCGCCAAAAAGTCCAATTCTTATATTATTTTCCATCTTCACATTATTGCTTCGAAAGGCGCTATGAGCTTTTTGTCTTAGTAATAATAGTTGTTTGGTGTAACTTCAGCTTTATTTAGCACCGTACCGATCAGGTTGGTCCCACGCAGGTGTCTCATCGTATCTTCGAGTTCGCTCTTAGAAACCATACCATTGCCGACAACGAGCAGCACACAGTCTACTTTGGGTAGAATTGTCATGACATCGTCTGCACTTAGGACGGGCGGAAGATCGAATATTACGATTCGTTCTTCGTAGCGATGTTTAAGGTCGTCAATCAGCCCCTGCACTTTGTTTGAAGCAAGAATCTCTGCCGGGTACTTGAATGGCCTGGTAGTTGGTAGGACGACAAATCTTGAGATTCCAGGGTTAACCATAACTTCCGAAATCGTTGCCTTCTCCTCAATGAAATCATTGAAAGACTTGGTGGCCGGGATGCCGAGATATTTTGCGACGGCAGGTCTTCTCAGGTCAAAATCGACTAAGACGGCGGTTTTATTCGTGTGGTGGGCAATGCTGATGCCAAGATTGATCGACACCATCGTTTTGCCACAAGCAGGTACGGGTGAAGTGATCGCAAGCGTTTTCCATCCGTTTTCTTGCATCTTGCTCAATACTTGCGTTCTCAGGATATCGAACAGCAGCCCGTTCGGATCACCCTTGTTCTTGGCAACGATCCGATGACGATCGAGCAAGTCTTGATCAAGCGTAATGACTTTGGTCTGGTCGTAGCTGATATTCAGTGAATCGCTCTTTTGTGTTTTCTGCTCAGGAGATTTAGAGTCGGGTTTAGCAGGATTAGGCGGATTGTCTGACTCCGGCCGCTGATTTCTGGCTTTTTGAAGGGCCTCTTTGATACGTTCCATGGTTCACCCTTAACCGATTCTGGCTGCGATTTTGAACATCAGCACGTTTAGTGGCATGTAAAAGACTTGGATGGCGACAAGTGCTAGCCCCAGCAAGATGAGCGCCGCAATTCCCAACCAGATAAATTTCTTTTTCTTTATATTTTCTTCTTCCGGAAGTGAAATATAAGGAATGGTCACTAGTGGGGGCGTGCGCAAAAGTACGGTCAGCGCGTTTACGCCAAAAATTCGCTGGTTCATCATTTCCATGGCAAAAGCCAAGCCACCAGCACCACCTATTGATATTGCCAGACCCATGAGCATGAATTTTACACGGTCAGGTTTGGTGGGTTTGTCCGGTAATTGAGGGGGTTCGATCAACGTGAATTTTTCTGCCTTGTTTTCCTGTTCAAGATTTTCTGACAGCTTGGCAGTCATCTCTTTTGATAAGACCTCTTCATACTTCTGCTTTGCATTCTGATAGTCACGCATTAATGTGCTGAGACCAAGTTCAACCTTGGGAGACTGGCTCATTTGCGATTCCAGTTGGCCGATCTTTAGCCGTAGTTCCTTGCTTTGCTGTGTCAATGAGGCAAGTCGCGTATTTGCCGACTCGATTTTTGCCATGACTTTTGCAACCAGAAGGTTTGGCACCACTTGCTTCTGCGGAGTACTACTAGCAGCTGGAGCGGCTGCTGCAGGAGCTGAAGATTTCTCTAAAGTCTCGATACGCTTCTTGAGTGCTTTTAATGTGGGGTGATTTTCGGTGTACGTCAGTGACAATTTGTCATATTCCGCCCTGAGTTTGGCCAGCTCACTTTGCGGAGGCAACGGCATATTAGAAACGCCCTCATTTGCGGTCCCTACGCCTGCCTTGGCGGCTTCCAGTTCAATGTCCAGGTAGCGCAGCTCTTCCTGGGTGGATTTGTATTCGCGTTCAATATCCCTGAGATCATTTTCTGTACGCTGCAGTGCGCTCATACGCATTTCCTGGTTTTCAGGTAGCGCCTGGGCGTTGGTGAGTTTGTATGCCGAGACCTGGGATTCAATCTTTTCCAGTTCTGACTTTAGTCTTTGTGCCTCTTGGGAGAGAAATACGGTCGTTTCTGCAGCGCGTTCAGTTCTCGATTTAACGTTTTCACTCAAAAACAGGGTGGCAAGTTCATTGGTGACTTTGTATGCAGCAAAAGCATGGCCATATTCAAATGAAAGTTTGAAGGCAATCGTTGTCCCACCTCTTCTCCGGTTACCAGCGTCAACACTGATGAGTTCGATTTTGATTGAATTACGAAGCTCATCGATGAGTTCCGATGCGGTGAGATTTTCTCTCTGATCCTTGAAAAGATTGTATTTCTTGATGATTTCAAGCAGGTTTTCGCGTGTCATGACGCGTTGCTTGATTGATTCGATGCGCTCTTCCGCAGGGGAGACGACTGCCCCCTGCACCATGTCGGAACGAATCTGCTGAGACTCGATCAGGATCGTTGCGGAAGATTCATACACGGAAGGAATAAGAAATGCGACTGATGTCGCAATGACTAACAGGATAATAAAGCTCGTAACGATCAATATCCATCTGCGACGGAGAATGGCAAGATAGTCGTTCAGAGTCAGTTGATATTCGGCTGCCATGTAGATTCTTTACTGAGTTTTTTCAAAGCTGTAATTGATCGAAAGGCCAACAACATTACCGCTGGCCTCTCCATCATCGTTTTTCTTTTCCTTGGCTTGCCAAGAAGCCCTCATGTCCCATCGCTCTGAAAGATCATGACCGTACCAGAGATTGAACCGGTGGTTCTGGCTCGAACTGTCATCGTTATTCCATCTAAGTGACAAGTCTGCCCCAACGCGAGAGTTATAGGCCAGTTCACGTTTCCAGCCAAGTTTTGCTGTTTCTGATTGAATGAACCCGCCGTTGCCGCGAGGGCTGACAGAGCGATTGAGCGCCATGGTGAATTGATCTTTTTCGAGATCGTAGGTGGCGTTGGCGCCGCCTTGCCAATCCCGGTCGCTGACATTGCCCGAGGCTTGTTGCAGGCCAGCAGAGACGCCGAGTTTCATCACGGAAGAGGCATCCCAATTCATTCCTAAAATTACACCATAGAGGTTTTGTGATGGGGTGCTGTCATCAGGAACGTATCGATTAATCAGGGCTTGGACATAAGGCTGCAGACGCTCGGATTGTGTGAAACTCAGTGTCGAGCTACCAGAATAGCTGCGGCTTCCGACCCCATCTCCCTGAAAGGTAAGGCGGGAATATTCACCGCTGTAGGATATCAATGATGCTTCCGAGAACTCGTGTGTGCCTTGAATGCCTACTTTGCGTGTAACGCGCGTAATATCACCCCCGGCATTCCCGGTTTCATCAAGATTGCTGTCACGGCTTGAACTCTCGGAATAACCGTAAGTGACACCGAAAAGGCCTCTTTCATAATTGTGTTGCCATCCGAGCGAAGCACTTGGATCTTCCCGGTCAATCAATAAGTTCTTATCTGAGCTTCGGTCTACGCGGAATGAAATGTCAGCATTGTAAGTATTCCGTTCATCACTTTTGGTGAGTGATGCAAGAGGATTCCATTTGTATTTCCATATGGATTCGAAACCACTTTCTTGCATGAGTGGGTTGGTGTCGTAATCGACCGAGAGTCCCGAAGAGAATTTCTGGCTATATTGGTCTGCAACCGCTGCAGGGCAGAACACCAAATTCGCGAGTACTGAAGCAACCAGAAGTTTTTTTGGCCAAGGCATAGGCTGTTGCGTTGAATAAGTCTCAGGTCAATATCGTCTTAAGGCACAAGGATAGTATCGCCGTTCATGAGCTGAACATTACTCTCCAGTTCTTCGCCTCTCAAAAGCCGTTCATAAGGAATGCGCAAGGTGGTCTGGCCTTGGGTTGTGCTTCGCAAAATCCGAATATTGTTGCTGTCTGCAAATTTGTCGATCCCGCCAGCCATGCTTAGTGCTTGCAGGGCTGTGATGGGGCCTGTGAAAGGAATCGGGCCAGGTTTTAGAACCTTGCCGATGATGTAGGCTTTGCTGCCTTCCGTAGAAAGGACGGATACCGTGACTTGCGGCTCTGGGAAAAAGGGCTTCAGTTTTTCTTTGACGCGCGCTTCAATATCCGGAGTGGTCTGGCCAGATACTTCAATGCGACCTGCTAGCGGAAAGGTAATACTACCATCAGGTAGGACTTTCACGTCCTTCTGGAGATCCTTTTCCCCCCAAACGGAAATGTAAATGACATCGCCGGCCTGGAGTTGATATGGGGTATTGGTCGCGGCGGGAGCCTGCGTTGAAAGCAGGAGGAAAAATGTTGCCTGAAACAGGTGAAGCAGTGTCTTTTTCATTTTATAGAGTCCTTTAAACATGGCTGCTAACTGTTTATAACACAAAATAAAAAGGGGAGCCATAGCCCCCCTTCTTATCGTACAAGATCTGTTCTAATAAATTAGGCCAGATTTGCCTTGGCTTGCTTGCGACGCAGTGCACCCAGGCCCAGCAGTGCCGGAGCGAAAAGCAGACCGGCTGCGGGCAGCGGAACGGTGCTCAGTGCGTTTGCTTGACCAGCGTAGTTGTAACCGTCGGTGCCTGAAATCTGCAAGAAATACTTCTGAGGTGTGGCTGCAAGATAGGCCGTTACAACAGGAGCAAATCCAAAATCAGTCGCAAGCTGAGTGTCTGCGCCTGAAAATTCACCGTCATTATCGGTGTCTTCCCAAAGGCTAACACCAAGTTGTGCAAATTGTTGCGTGATTACATTGAAAGCACCCAGCTTAAAAACATAGCTGATAGCAGATGCGCCAAAGTTACCATTGGAATCAAGTGTTACACCCCAGAGATCGTCAGGAGCCTGGCCAAACACGCCAGTAAAATTAACAGAGGGGCCGTCAACGGTAATATTGAGCCATTGGCTTGCGGGCACAGTTTGTGCACTTGCGATTTGAGAACCGGCAAGCAGTGCGAGGGCAACGCTTGCATTGATCAACTTCTTGTTCATGGTAAATCCTTTCTAAGGAGTTAAATTTATAAAACTAAATCAATTTTTTAAAACTTAATTAAACACGACGACGATTTGACCAACCAATAAAACCAATCAAGGCACTACCGAACAACCAAGCCGCCGCGGGCATTGGAACGGTGCTCGGTCCCGCTACGAAGTGGCTCGAAATTCCCTGAATGCTGGAGCACGATGTGCCTTGGCACTTCTGGTGTGCAGCAAAAATCCAACCTTCAGCGTTCGCTGCAAGATTCGAAAGCGTTAAGGGGTCGCTGCCGTTAACTGTGAAAGCGAGTGTACTGAGGGCGTCGCCAGATTGTGTTTTTTCCTGATCGTTGAAAATACCAAACTCGGAAACGTTGAATGAGCTTGGGTTTGTCACGGTTGTCCAGCCGGCCGATACGTTGGAAATCGCCACTGTGCTGGAGTCAACATTGAAAAAGAACTTGTCGATTCCCCAATTGGAGGGGGTCAGTGCCTTGACCAGAAAATCAAGCGCTCCGGAATTTTCTGTGACGTCAACCTGAACGTAATTCACACCATCTGCGAAGGTATTAGATTCGGAAAGAAAATAGGTCTTGGCGTTTGCTGTTGTAGCAGCAAATGCCAATGTGGCGGCAAGCAGCGTTTTAACAAATTTATTCATAAGTGAGTTCCCGGTTAATTAGGAAAAACTCTTTTTAGTTGAGCTTAGATGTATGGTATTGGCATGCCCGATGTTCCTTCAATAGCCCATTCGGGCCATTGGGTCAGTCTGATATCTCAACACCCTGAGTCAAACCCAGTAATAACAAGTGAGGCGAACGATACAGGAGCGCGTGACTTACCCACAATGGCCCGTTCGGGCTATTACGGATGGGTGGGTTTCATGAGGTTGTCACCGAAGTGCAGCAATCGTTTGCTACACGTGCGCCGGATGGCCTGCTAGGGCGGTTTAGTAGGCGTTTTTGCCGGTGAAGGCGGTGACGGTGCGGAACAGGATCGAGATATCGAGCCAGACCGACCAGTTGTTGATGTATTCGATGTCGGATTCGATGCGCTGCGCCATCTGCTCGATGTCGGCGGTCTCGCCGCGCAGGCCGCGCACCTGGGCGAGGCCGGTGATGCCGGGCTTGATGTTGTGGCGCGCGAAGTAATCCGAGATGCGCTGCGAGTATTCGGCATCGTGCTGGATGGCGTGGGGGCGCGGGCCGACCAGAGACATGTCGCCGGAGAGCACGTTGAAGATCTGCGGCAACTCGTCCAGGCTGGTCTTGCGGATGAAGGCGCCGACGCGGGTGATACGCGGGTCGTTCTTTTGCGCCTGCAGCAGCTTGCCGGTTTCCGGCTGGTGGACGTACATGCTGCGGAATTTCCAGATACGGAAGGACTTACCGCCCCAGCCGGTGCGGTTCTGGCGGAAGAATACCGGACCCGGGCTGTCCAGTTTGACTGCGAGGCCGACGATCAGCAGCAGTGGGCTGATCATCACCAGGATGATCAACGCCAGGATGTAGTCTTCGATAGTCTTGGCGAGCAGGTTGACGCCAGTGAGCGGGGTTTCGGAGAGCGTCAGCACCGGAATGCCGGCGATTTCCCTCACGCTGTGGTTGACCAGGCGCAGTGAAAAGATATCCGGTACCCAGTGGATGGCGACGTGCTTGTCCAGCAGGGTGAGGTAGACGTCTTCCAGCACTCTCGAGGCCTGCAGTGGGATCACCAGGTAGGCCACCGTGATGTGATGCTGTTCGATCAGTGCCGGGAGATCCTTCACCGAGCCTAGGCGCTGGATGGCGGGGTTGGCCGTGTTGGCCGGGGTTTCATCGAGCGTGACGCTGCCAAGGACTTGCTGGCCCAGCCACGGATTAGCGCTGATGCGCTGCTGCAGGTAATTCGCCAGCCGGCCTTCGCCGATCATGATGACTTGTTCCGCTTTTTGCGTTTGCCGGATGATACTGCGCTGGATGGTGCGGACCACCCAGTGCAGGAAGGCCTGGGCTAAGAAACCGAGCACGAAGAGCTGGCCGATCAGCGCACGAGAGTAGGTTTCGGTCTGCTTGGTGAGAAAGGCCAGCAGCAGCAGGATCAGGAAGGTGATGGTCCAGCCCTTCAGCAGCACGAAGGCCTTGGTCGTGAAGTTGCTGTTGGTGCGGTAAAGCGCGTAGCGGTCGTAGACCACGGCGAGTATGCCCATCAGCAGCAACAGCAGCAGGGCGTAGTCCTTCGAGAGTTCGCCGAAATGCCAATGCACCAGCCCGAGCGTGATGACGATCACGGCCAGACCGTCGAGGCCGGCCTGGAGGGTGTTGCTGATGCTGCTGCGGCGCTTCAGGACGGCGCGGGGGTTGTTACCTTGGGTATACATGCTGATTAGGGGTTTGAATCTGCTGCCATAGGCCTGATGCGGCGAAGAATTTAGTTGGTTACGACGCGATATTTGGCCACGGCCTGCGCCCTGCTGGAAACCTCGAGTTTCTGGAAGATACGCTTCAGGTGGTTCTTGACCGTGTTCGGGCTGATGCCGAGGATGATCCCGATCTCGAAGTTGGTTTTGCCGATGGTCACCCAGTGCAGGATTTCCTGCTCGCGCTCGCTCATGTCCATCAACGCACTGCTGATGAGCGGGTCTTCGTTGTTGATGGCGGGCGCCAGGCACTCGACGCGGCGCAGCGCGGCATCGATGTGCGGCATCAGCATGCCCATGACGTACTGGTGCATGCGGATCTTGTTGGAGCGGTCGAAAAAGACGTACAGCGTGTCGTCGTTGCCACGCTGGTCGCGGATGCCGTAGACCAGCACCGACTTCATGTTCTCCAGCTTGCCCATGTAGGTGTCGGCGCGCTTGGTGTCAACGCCGACCACATCGAAATTGTTGATGATGTACCAGCGCTCGCCGTTGCTCACCCAGCGGTGGAAGAGGTCGCACATCAGTGGCGAGATTTCGTCGCAGTCGTCGATGATTTTCTGGGTGCGGATTTCCGGGACGTTCGAGGCGATGTCGAAGCGCAGCTGGTTGGTGGTGAAGTTGCCCCAGCTTGCGACCAGCACGTCGTGC
>Ga0172367_10002698_pt1 | contig 24027 bp, 20 predicted proteins | sample Lak10m_FD_114542 | JGI IMG/M metagenome (GOLD analysis project Ga0172367, IMG submission 114542) | Freshwater microbial communities from Kabuno Bay, South-Kivu, Congo - kab_022012_10m | ecosystem: Environmental > Aquatic > Freshwater > Lake | place: Democratic Republic of the Congo: South-Kivu... | reverse complement strand
CTGCGAGGCCTGATTCACGTTGACCGTGCCTTGGCAGAACTCGTTGCCGGGGTTGGCTGCCATGTCGAGGTCATGCGGCTCGCCGGGATCGCGCGTGCCGTTGTTGTTGGTGTCGATGTACCACTCCGCCTTGCAGTCGACGAGCTCCGGACAATGGGAGTTCAGTCGCTTGATGCAAAAGCCAGTCACAATCGCGGAGTTGCCGAACACATTGATGTCGACTTCGCCATTGATGATCTCAAAGCACTCGTCGCGCCGGCCACTTGAAGTCGCGGCGCAGGCGCCGATCACCAAGCCGCCCAGCACGACGGACGCGAGAGCAGAGGAACGAGACATGTGCAGTTGCATGGAACACACCTCTGGAAAACATCGTTTGAGGGGGGGTCGCCTGCGCCAAACCAGCACGGGCGGGAGGCGCGAACATGCTCCGCCTCCTGAGGGAGGTGTATCCAGCGTGTCCCAACGGCGCAACCTCAGGGATGCGGAAAGGTGCTTGGCCACTTTCCTTCCCGAGATTGGGAGGAGCGACCAGCGACCAGCAAGCCTACGAGGGTACTTTGGAGCCCACGATGCCGTCGGGACGCGCATCGTTGCCCAAGGGACCACACCACCATGCTGCTCGTGCTGCTCCACGCCGGCGCCAACGCGCTTTCCCTCTGTGCCGTGCTCGACACCGACGCACCCAAGGCCGCCCACTCGATCGTCGATGGCCAAGCCCAGGTCGTCGAGGCTTTCAAGGACAAGTCGCAGTGGATCAAGCAGTGGCTGTGGGTCGAGACGGACTTCGACTCCGATGGCGACGGACGCAAGGACCGCATGCATGTCGACGTGACGCGGCCGCGCCAGACGGAGGCCGAAGGTCTCAAGGTGCCGATCATCTACGAGACCTCGCCGTACTTCGCGGGCACCGGTCCCGACGACAAGAGCTTTTTCTGGGATCCCAACCAGGAACTCGGCGCGGCGCCCATCGAGCGCAAGACGATGACTCTCGTCCCGCGCGGCAAGGAAGCAGGCATGATCGCCAACTCCGAAGTAGGCGCTTGGGTGCCGCGCGGCTTCGCGGTGGTGCACTCGAGCTCGCCCGGGACCGGTTGGTCCGACGGCTGCCCGACGATCGGCGGCGACAACGAGACCTTGGCGCCCAAGGCCGTCATCGATTGGTTGTGCGGCCGCGCCAAGGGTTGGAGCGCGCAACGGGGCGGCGAGCCGGTAGTAGCCACTTGGTCCAGCGGCAAGGTCGGCATGATCGGCACCTCGTACAACGGCACCTTGCCGCTCGCCGCCGCCACGACGGGCGTCGAAGGTCTCGAAGCGATCCTGCCCATCGCGCCGAACACCTCGTACTACCACTACTACCGCAGCCACGGACTCGTCCGGCATCCGGGCGGCTACATGGGCGAGGACGCGGATGTCCTCTACGACTTCATCCACAGCGGCGATCCAGCGCGCGACGAGTGGTGCGACAAGAACGTGCGCGACAAGGTCATGCGCAAGGCGCTCGATCGCGAGCACGGCGATTGGAACGAGTTCTGGGCCGAACGCGACTACTTGCTCGACTTGGCGCCGATGCAGGCCGCGTTGTTCATGGCGCACGGCTTCAACGACTGGAACGTGATGCCCGAACACAGCGCGCGCATCTACGAAGCCGTCAAGAAAAAGGGTCTGCCGCACATGGTGTACTACCACCAAGGCGGCCATGGCGGGCCGCCGCCGTTCGAGTTGGTGAATAAGTGGTTCACCAAGTACTTGCTGGGCGCGGAGAACGGCATCGAAGCCGGCCCGCGCGCTTGGATCGTGCGCGAAGGCGACAAGCAGAACGCGCCGACCTCCTACCCCGACTGGCCGAACCCCGACGCGCGGACGGTCGTGCTGCATCCGCAACCTGGAGGCCACGGCGTGGGCGTGCTGCGGCCAGGCGCCGTGGACAAGCGCGTGGTCGAGACACTCATCGACGATGTCGCCATCGACGGCGCGACGCACGCCAAGTCCGAGCAGTCCGACCACCGATTGCTGTGGGCCACGCCACCGTTGGCGCAGCCGCTGCACATCTCCGGCTGGGCGCGCGTCACCGTGACGTTGTCGTGCGACAAGCCCGCGACGAACTTGTCCGTGTGGTTGGTGTCCTTGCCGTGGACCGGCGGCAAGCGCATCAACGACGACATCATCACGCGCGGATGGGCCGATCCGCGCAACGCCAACTCGCTCGAGAAAGAGAAGCCTCTGGTGCCTGGTAAAGAAGTCACCGTGACCTTCGACTTGCAACCCGACGATCAGATCATCCCCGCGGGCGAGCGCATCGGCATGATGATCTTCGCCAGCGACCGCGACTACACGCTGTGGCCCGCGAAGGGCACAAAGTTGTCAATCGCGTTGGACGGCACGCTGCTCGAGCTGCCGGTGGTTGGCGGGCAAGCGGCCCTCGACGCGGCCTTTGGTTCCGGAAAGTGAACAGGGAGCGCTGCTTGAGCTTCGACCCGCGCTCGTCCTTGTCGGCACGCACCGCGCATTTGCGCGAGGCGGGCATCCTGCGGCAGTTGACCCTGGAAGTGCAGAAGCACGCCGATGGGATCAACTTGGGGCAAGGTGTCTGCGACCTCGACATGCCTGCCGAGTTGCGTGATGCCGCCACGCGTTCCATCCACGCCGATCGCGCGACCTACACGCCCTACGCCGGCATCCCCGAGGTGCGCAAGGCAGTGGCGGACCGCATCAAAGCCCGCTATGGACTCGACTACGGCCTGGATGGCGTGTGCGTCACAGTCGGCTCGAGCATGGCGTACAGCGCGACGCTCTTCACCTTGCTCGACCCGGGCGACGAGATCGTGCTGTTCGAGCCGTTCTATCCGTACCACAAGAGCATCGCGCGGCTCGCCGGCGCGGTGGTCAAGACCGTGCGCCTCGACGACGACGGCGGCGTGCCGTTCCACAAGCTGCGCGCGCAACTGTCGCCGCGCACGAAACTCGTCGTCGTCAACACACCCGCGAACCCCAGCGGCAAGGTGTGGACGCGTGCCGAATTGGAGGAGTTGTCGCGCGCCTTGGCTGGCACCTCGACGCTGGTGGTCACGGACGAGATCTACGAGGACCTCGTCTACGACGGAGCGACGCACCTTCCGCCGGCGTGCGTGCCCGGCTTGTTCGAGCGCACCATCACCATCTCGGGCTTGTCCAAGGCGTACTCGATCACCGGTTGGCGCATCGGCTGGATCGCGGCGCCCGAGCCGCTGGTGCGCGCCATCGGCCCCGTGTTCGATGTCTTGTGCGTGTGCGCGCCGCGGCCGTTCCAACACGCGGCCGCGCACGCCTTGCGCGCCTTGCCCGAGGATTGGTACCGCAAACAGCGCGACGGGTATGAACTTCGCCGCGCCCAGCTCGCCGCCGCCCTCGTCGGTGGAGGATTCACGCCGCGCTTGCCGCGCGGGGCGTACTACATGACCGCGGGCTACGACGATGTGTACGGACCCATCACGCCGCGCGAGGCGTGCCTGCGGTTGCTCGACGAGCACCACATCGCCGCCATTCCATCCAGCATCTTCCACGACGACGAAGCGCGGTGTCCGCGCTTCTTGCGCTTCCAGTTCGCCGTCGAAAGCCCAGTGCTCGACGCGGTCGCCGCTAGACTCAAGCGATGATCGCAGCGTTCCTCTGCGCGTTGCTCGCAGTCCAAGCCTCCGTCCAACCGGCGAGGCCCATGGTGCACTCCATCAGCGACATCAGCCAGGAGTTCACCTTCTACATGGACGGACGCTTCCACGCCCAGTACTTGAAGGGCGTCGGACGGGACGAGCGCAACTGGGGCTCGCTGCATCGACTCGACTTGTCGAACGCCAACTTGCTGGTCTTGTCGGAGGGCGACGCGCACGTGCCCTACAGCGAGGCCTCCATCGCGCACATCGAGCGTTTCGTCGACGAAGGCGGCACGGTGTTGTTGATGGCCGACGGCGGCGAGACGATGCCGCCCGGAGCGGCCGTCGCCGCGCGTTTTGGCGCACGCCTCGATGCGCGCCGCGCGGCGACACCGGCGCGCTTCGCCGTCGAACAGCACGGCGGCACGAAGCTCGAGTACCGCGGGGGACGCGTCTTCGAGATCGGACTGCAATGGACGTCCATTGTCGTTGATGCGCACGGCGAACCGTTGCTCGCCAAACGTCGCCACGGCAAGGGCTGGTTCCTGCTCGGCAGTCGCGGACTGTTCGGCCACCAACCCGACGCCAAGGATCCGATCAACGCCGCATGGGTGACGCCGCTGCTCGTCGAGCTTGCCAGCACGAAGCCGATCGACCCGACCAAGCCGCACCGAGGCGCCTTCGCGGAACATGCGCGCGCCGTGGGGCCGCTGACGCTCGAGTACACCGACGGCACGCAACCGTACGCCGACTCGATCGCCAAGGAGTACGACTTGGTGCGGCCGCACCTCGTGGCGCTGACTGGCGTGGAGCCCTCGCCCGGCATGATCGCGCGCCTCTTGGTGCTGCCCACCGGCGGCGGTGGCTTCTCGAGCGGCGAGCGCATCGCCATCGCCGCGTGGTGGGGCGACTACCCTAAGCAGCGCTACCCGATGGTCGAGCTGATCGCGCACGAGGCCGGTCACTCGTGGGTCTTGCCGCATCCCGAGCCGTTGTGGAACGAGCCGATCGCCACGTACCTAGGCATCCAAGTCGGCAAACGCCTCGACATGCCCGAAGCGCAGCGCACGCTCGAGGCGCAGCTCGCCGCGGGCCGCAAGCACGACCCGGACTGGACCAAGGTGGATCCGCTCGCCCCCGACGCGCCGCGCGACCTGGTGTGGGGCAAGTCGTACTACATCTTCGAGGAACTCGAGCGCCGCCATGGGCCGGGGGCGCTCGCCAAGTACTTCGTCGCCAAGCGCACCCTCGTCGCCAAGGACCGCCGCGCCTACACGATGGACGACTGCGTCGCGGTGTGGAGCCGGGCCGTGGGCGTGGATCTCTATCCGTGGTTCCGCTCGTTGGCCTTCGCGGTCGACGCCTCCAAGTCCGACTTGGCCCCGCGCTGATCGGCGGCGCGCGCGGCGGGCCGCCCGAGAGCTCGAATCCATCGCCCCTATCGTCCAGTGCGCGGCGGGTGTACCTTGGATCGCGGCGGCGCCGTCCGCCTCGCACACCATGAAGCTTTCGCTCACCCTGCTTTCCCTCGGAGCCGCGCTGGCCCTCGCGGTCGCGCCCTTCGCCGCGCGCGCCACGGTCGACAAGCCCGCCGTCGGCGCCGACGCGCCGGACATCACCGCGCCGACGTGGTTCAACCACCTCGGTCGCACGATCAACAAGAACAACCTCGGCGGCAACGCCGTGCTGGTGGAGTTCTGGGCCACTTGGTGAGGCCCCTGCCGTGCGGCGTGGCCGCACCTCCAGGAACTGCACGAGAAGTACGCCGACAAGGGCTTGGTGGTGCTCGCCGTCTCGGATGAAGCTCCGGACGTCGTGCGCCCCTACCTCGAGAAGGACGGCTACACCGTCCGCACCTCGGCCGGATCGCGAGCCGGCGATGCCTACGGCGTGCGTGGCATCCCCGACTCGTTCCTCATCGGACCGGACGGCAAGATCGTCTGGCAAGGCAGCCCGTTCTCGCTGACGGATGCGCAGATCGAGGAAGCGTTGAAGGGCGTCAAGCCCGGCACGGGACTCGGCAACTTGCTGTCCGTGCCCGCGACGCGCGACTACACCAAGCGCGTCACCGCCATCGCCGACATTGGCGCCGCTGGCAAGCCCGCCAAGGCCTTGGCGTCCGCGCGCGCCATCGTCCTCGACGAGAAGGCCGAGGCGACGGACAAGACCGACGCCGAGCACTACGCGCTCGAGATCACTTCGTACTTGAAGGAGCTCGAGTCGCAGATCGACGGCTTGCTCCAGCAGAAGGATGTCTTGCGCGTCGTGTCGGCCTGCGAACTCTTGACCAAGGAGTTCGGCAACTCGAGCGTAGCCAAGCCCTTCGCCGACAAGCTCGCCGCCATCAAGGCCGACAAGGGCTTGGCCAAGGAGATGGACGCCGCGAAGGCGTACCAGAAGCTGCAGAAGGACATCGCCAAGCTGGCCGCTTCCAAGGCCAAGGTGAAGCAAGCCGAGTTCGCCGAGAAGTGGAAGGGCACGCGCGCCGGCGAACGGGCCTTGGTCGCTTCGCGCAAGAAGGACTGAAGCGACGATCAGCCGAGTTCGTTCCACGACGACCCACGCGGCCAGCGGCGCACTGCTGCTGGCCGCGGTGCTTGAACCGGCGCTCGATCAGCCTCGCGCCAGCCGCGCGTAGGTGGCGAGTTCGACGCGCGCCTCCGCCAGCGCGGCCTTGGCCCGCGGGTCGACGAGCGCCTCGTATTCGCGGCGGCGGCGCGCGGGGCCGTGGTCGCCCCAAGGCTCGCCGGGCTCCACGCCGAGGCTAGGGTGGCACAGGAGCTCGCTGACCTTGCCGGGCTCGAGGCGCTCGAGCGCCGCGAGCAACCAAGCCAAGTCGAGATCGCCCGACTTGACCATGCCGACGAAGCGCGCGGGGCGCGCCATGGCTTGCCGCGAAAGCGCCCAGGTGGCGCGCGACGCGGCGGTGATGAAGAGCGAGACGGGCCAACGCCCGGGTGGCGTGCCGCGGAACTCGGCGAGGCGCGTGGCCTCGCTGGCGCGCGCGCAACGAATGCCGTGTTGGCGCGCCAAGACGTGCGCCAGCGGGCCGATGCTCGGCATGGCGTGCAGGTGGCAATGCCCGTCGATGTGGTCGGGTTGCAGTCCTTCGTCGCGCACCTTCTGGATCTGGGCGTTCCACTCGCGCGCGATCTCGTCCTTGTCGAGCCGGCCCAGCAACAGGCGGCGCAGCTGCACATGCAGCCCCGGAAAGCGTCCATCAGGGCCAACCAGCGTGCGCACGCGCGCTGGATCGCTGACCGGCCGCTCGTCGTGCAGCACGAGGTGCACGCCCAGGCCCAAGGTCCAGGTGCGCCGCGCCCGCTCGCAAGCCGCCGCGAAGCTCGTCCCCGTCGCCGCCAGGCTGGCGCTGGTCAGGATGCCGCGCTCATGCGCATCGAAGATGGCTCCATCGAAGCTCGCATGCATGCCCAGATCGTCGGCGTTGACGATCAAGTACCTGGTGGCGGGGTCGAGCGGCATGGCGGGAGCGCGCGCCGTCGAGTTCCGGCGCCGCGGGGCTTATCCTAGTCGGCTGTTCCAGCCGCCCCGCGCAAGGATGGTCCTGCGCCCGAGGCTGGACGGCAAGCATCCACATGCACAGTGGCAAGGACGACAAGGGCGGCTTCCCCGGCTTTGGACGCGGCGCCTCCACGCCCGGCGCGGCCCGTTCGATGGGCGGCATGGGCTCGAGCGGCTTCGGAGCGCCAGGCTTCGGCGCGGGCGCGATGGCGGGTGGGCTGGGTGGAGCGGGCGATGGCGGCCTGGCGTCGAAGGGCGCGGGCGGCGGACATGTCGTCGACGTCACGGTCGAGACCTTCCGCGACGAAGTCGTCGAGCGCAGCAAGCGCACCTTGGTGCTCGTCGACCTGTGGGCCAGCTGGTGCGGACCGTGCAAGACGCTTGGACCCACGCTCGAGAAGGTGGCCGCCGATCTGGGCGGCAAGGTCGTGCTGGCCAAGGTCGATGTCGACGCCAACCCCGAGATCGCCGAGATCTTCGGCGCGCAGAGCATCCCGACCGTGGTGCTCATCAAGGACGGGCGGCCGATCGACGGGTTCGTCGGCGCGCAGACCGAGAGCTACATCAAGGAGATGCTCAAGCGCCACCTGCCGGCCGCGGCGGTCGATCCGTTGATCGCGGCGCTCGAATTGGAACAACAGGGCGACATCTTCGGCGCCATGGAGGCGCTGCGCGAACTGGCCGAGGCCGAAAGACCGACCAAGCTCGCGCGCGCGCACCTCGCGCGCATCTTGGCGCAGAACGGCGCCGTCGACGAGGCGCGCACGGAATGGCAGCAAGTGGCCCCCGACGAGCTGGACTCGGATCCAGCCAAGACGGCCAAGGCCTTGCTCGCCTTGGAAGAGCAGAAAGTCGACCTGGCCCCGCTAGAGGCCGCCGTGGCCAAGGACGCAGGCGACCTCAAGGCGCAACTGGCGCTGGGCAAGGGCTTGCTCGCCGCCGGCCGCACCGAAGAGGGTCTCGACCGCCTCTACCAAGCCTGCATCGTCGACTTGAAGTTCGACGGCGGCGCGCCGCGCTTGGCGTTGCTCGAAGCCTTCGACGCGTTGGGGCCCACGAATCCGCTGGCCATCCAATACCGCCGCAAGCTGTCGATCCTGTTGTGCTCGTGACGCCAGCAGCCCGGGGCTAGCGCAAGCGTCGCCGCAAGCGCTCGGCTTCGGCCTGCAATTCAAGCACCTGCGGCGCGTTGGCTTGCGTCAGGTGCACGGCCAGCACGCGCACGCGCGCGGGCCCCTGGGTCGCGCCCTTGCCCGAGGGATCGGACGGCGGCGACGCGGAATCGAAGCCGGACTCCGCGGGCAAGTCGTACACGCGCACGAGGTGCGGCAGTGGCGGCGCGGGGGAATCCAGCAGCACTTCGCCCGAGGCGTCGCGCCAACCTTCGATGCAGCCCGGCCCGCGCGACTCGCGCAAGGCCGCGAAGGCGGCTTCGATCGCCTCCATGTGGCGCCCTTCGGCCGCGGCCAGCGCTTGGCGCAACTCGAGCTGGTCCGGCGTGGTGCGGCGCTCGGCGGAGGCCGCGCTGCGCCCCGGCGCGCTCGCGTCCGGGGCGGCAAGTCGGTCGTCGGTCGCGGGGACGGCATCGAGATCCGCCGTCGAACTCGAGTCCCTTGCTTCGGTCGACGGCTCGACGAGCGTCAAGGATGCTTGACGCACTTCGGCTTCGCTCGGCGTCAAGATCCAACCCAAGGTTCCAGCGACGACGGCCAGCAGGGACACAGCCAGGATGCGCGTGGTGTTGTTCATGCCTTGGACGATGATCGCGCCGGATGCCCTTCGATCCAAGCCAGCACCGCGCGGGCGGCGCGGGCGACGTCGGTCGTGTCGATGCGCGCGGCGTAGAGCTTGCCCTTCTCGCTGTGACGGTACAGCGGATCGTAGTACCGCTCGAGCAACTCCAGCACCAGTTCCTCGTGGGCGCCGCGCGCGTACATGTCGACCAAGGCTTCGGCGTCCTTCGGGCGCGCCATGCGCGCCTCGACTTGCTCGAGCTGCGCCGGCAGCTCCATGCGCGCGCGTTCGCTGGACAGGTAGTCGGCCAACAGGAACCCCACGCGCGCCGCGTCGGGCGCGACGAGTTCGAGGTTCGTGCCTGCGCACAACGCGCGCCACACGCCTTCCGGCACGATGCGGCTGCCCACCTTGCGACTCTCGCCCTCGAGCACGAGGAAGGGCGCGCCAGCCACGGCGCGCAAACGCTCGGCGAGGCGTGTCTCGAACAACTTCTGCGACACGGGTTCGAGCCCCACCATGCCGAGCAAGGAACTGCGGTGTCCCGCGCAAGCCTCGAGGTCGAGCGTGGAGCCCGGTCGAAGGCGCTCGATCTCGCGCAAGACAAGCGTCTTGCCGACGCCGGTCAAGCCGCGCAGGACGACGATCGACGGTGCGATCCAACCGTCAAGTTCGCTGGACACCTCCGAGCGGTAGGCCTTCCACCCACCCTCCAGCAGGGTGGCGCGCTCGCAGCCCACCGAACGCAGGAAGTGCACGACGCTGCGACTGCGCAAGCCGCCACGCCAACAATGGAACACGATGGGTTGGGAGTGCGGCGGGCTCCACGATGGCTGCATCAGCTCGGCCGAAAGGGTCTCGAGGCCCGGGGCGACGAGGCGCGACACGCGCGCCTCGAAATCGTCCGCGCGGGTTCAAGCACCGCCCAGCGCCTCGACTTCGGCCACCAACCCCCGGATCCGGGCGCGCACGATGCGCGCGGCTTCCTCGAAGGCCTTGGCCTGCGACTCCTGCTTCCACAGCGTGCCGACCAGAGCGCGCTCGACGTCGTCGAACAAGGGAATGTTGCGCGAGCCGGGGATGGAGTCCTCGGCATGCTCGGCGGGCGAACGCAAATCGACCACGGGCAGGCGTAGGCGCAGCACCTCCCGCGCATCCACTTGCGCCAACGACGCGCGTCCATCCATGCGCGGCAGCCTAGCACGCGCGGAGTCGCGCAGAGTGGCTTCAGCGACCGCCCGAGCGCGTATCTTCGTCCCCGCGTCGGCTGGAACCAGCAGCCGGGTCGCGCGGGCCACGCTCGCCGGAGCCACGCTCGCCGCGGCGACGCTCGTCGGAGCCATGTTCCTTGCCGTCGAACCCGCCGCGCGATCGAACGCCGCGGCGTTGCGGCAGGCCGAGTTCCTCGAGCAAGCGTCGGGTCTCGTGCAGGGCCTCGGGGCCACGCAAGCCCGCCAACGCCTGCAAGCGCGCAGGCTCGACCAAGCCGCTCCGCGTCAACGCTTCGATGGCGTGGGCGCGACGACGCTCGTCGAGCACGGCGCGCCGCTCGGCCTCGGGGAGCTCGCGCACGAGGGTCCAATCCTCTTGCCACGGCTCGAGCGCACGCGCCAAGCGCACCAACGCCGTCACGCGCTCTTCGGCCAGGCCCTTGGCGCGCAGGTCGCGCTCTAGGCGCGACGACATGAAGGCGGCGACGAGCTCCTTGACCGGCGCGGTCTGCAAGGCGGCGCGCTCCTCGAGCGTCGCGGCCTTCCAGCCCAGTTGGCGCGCATCCTCCGGCGACAAGCGCGCGAGCAACGCACGCAGCTCGCGTTCGCCCTCGGCGGCGGACGACGATCGCAACCGGTCGAGCTCGTCGCGCGGCAACGACAAGCGTTCAGCCACTCGGTCGACGACTAGGCGCAAGCCACGCTCGGCCAACCCCGCATGGAAGCGCGCCATGCGTTCGGCGCGTTGTTCGGGCGTCGACCCCTCGATCTCGTGACGCCACTGCTCGGGCAGGCGTTCCTTGAGGCGCGCTCCGCGTTCGCGACCCGCGGCGTGCACCAAGCCGCGCAGGGCATGTTCGCGTTGCTCCGCGGGCATGGTGGCGAAGCGCGCGCGTTCCTCGGCGGGCAGGCGCTGCACGAGTTCCTCGCGCATGCGTTTCAAGCGCTCGGCGCGCTCGACGAGCTTGGCGCGCTCTTCGGGTGCGAGCTCCTGCAGCTTGCGCCAAGCGGCCATCAGTTCCGCTCGGCGCTCGGCGGACAGCGTGTCCCATTTCGCGCGCGCCTTGGCCAGCGCCTCGGGCGACGGCGGCGCCTGGCGCCGTGCAGGATGACCTGCGTCGTGATCATGCGCTGCGTGGCCGACGACGGGGATGGGCATGGCCAGCGACGCCGAGCCAAGCACCAGCAGACCCAGCGACACGAAGAGGGACACAAAGAGCAGTTGGAAGCGGTGCGCCATGGAACGGTCAACCCTTGCTGGGTTCCTCCGTCGTGGCCGGCGGCTCGTAGGCGTCCATGTCGAGCAGCGCTTCGTCCGAAGCATCCATCGTCGACAAGAACAGCTCCAAGTCGCCATCGAGCAGCACTGCGACCTCTTCGAGCAGCTCCAAGTCGCCGAGCAAGCCTTCATCAACCTGCGCTTCCGCGGTCAACGGGTCGGGCGCGCGCGGAGCGTCTCCCTCGGTGGAAATCGCATCGTCGCGTTGTGCCAGCGGCACCACGCTTGGCTCGAAGCCACCGCCCGCGTCGCGGCGCGCCAGCCACGCGAGCGCGAGCACGGCCGCGGCCGACGCCGTGGCGACGACCATCCGCAAGAGCGTGAAGCGCCGACGCGGAGTCGGCGTGGCGGCAACCTGCTCGTCGCGGCGCGCAGCCGCGCGCAAGGCGGCCTGCACGCGGCCCGCCAGGCCCGTGGGCACGATCACGCGATCGTGGCGCAACAAGGCCTCGAGTGCATCATCGGCGAGACGCGCACGCACGGCCGCGGCGGTCCGCGATGCGAGCCCGGCCGGCGCGTGCAGGGATTCCTGTTCCAACGCGGCGTCGAGGCTCAAGACACGCGCGTCGAGCAAGGTTGTCGTGGGAACGATCTCGGGGACGATTTCGGGAACAACTTCAATGGCAAGGCGACGACGCACCGCGGCGAGGATGCGCGTGGCGAAGTCGCGCGGCGCGGCCAAGGTGTCGCGCGCCAAGACCGCGTCCAAGGCGCGTTCGGCCGCGACTCGGCCGACGAGGCGCTCGCGCGTGGCCGCGTCGAGGCTCGGTGCGCGCCAGGCGGCCAGCAACTCGTCCAATTGCTCCTCGCTCTCCGTCAAGGCGCGGCAAGCCGGGCACGCGAGCAAGTGTTCATCCCACGCCAGCGACAGGAGCGCATCGCCATCCAGCACGGCCTGCAACAGGCGTCGCTGGAAGTCGGCGCAACCTTCGCGAGGTGCATCTTGGTGGAGCTTGCTCATGCCCGCCGCTCCTCCTTGGCGAGCCACGGCTGCAACGCTTCGCGCAGGTTCTCGCGTGCGCGATGCACGAGGCTCTTGACGGCCTTCTCGCTTGAACCGAGCACTTGCCCGATCTGGTCGTAGGGCATGTCGTGGTACTTGGCGAGGACCAGCGCCATGCGTTGCTGTTCGGGCAAGGCCGCGATGGCTCGCCGCACGGCGCGCACGACATCGGCGCGCTCGAGGTCGTCCTCGACGCTCGAGGCATGGTCGTCAGGCAACTGCTGGAACGGATCGACGCCCTCGTCGACGCTCCAATGTTCCGCGCGGCGCTCTGAAGCCTTGCGCGACGCGTTGACCGCCAAGTTGAACGCGATGCGGAACAAGTAGGTCGAAAAGCGCGCCGTCGGTTCGTAGCGGTCCCTGCTCTTGACGAGACGCAGGAAGACTTCCTGCACCAAGTCCTCGCGGTTGTGCTTGGCCCCGAGGAAGCGCGTGAGCAGCGCCCACAGCTGGTCGCTGTACAACTCGACGATGCGATCGAAGGCTGCTTCGTCGCCGCCCTTCCAACGCAGCATCAACTGCGCGCCGGCATCTTCCTGCTGCGCGCGATCGCCGGACGAAGGGTCGGGCTGGAGTTGGTCGTGGAGGCTGTCGTCGGACATGGAAGCACTGCGTGGCAGGGTACCGCCCATCCTGAACCGCGTCGGCGGTCGCGGGTTCCGGGCCGAAGCCCGGCTCCGCATTCCGCTCCGGAAGGCTCCGGAACCTCTTTCAGGGCAGCCTGCGCCAGGCCGAGGGCGGCCACACGACGGCCACGGGACGCCCGAGGATCCTGTCCCAAGACTGGTGGCAAGAGTCCCACCGCGCGGCCGCCACGGGGGCGTCGGCCAGCACTAGGCAATGGCTCGGCGCCACGCGCAACGCGGGCGCCTCGTCGCGCCACGCGGGCGCCCGCCAAACGGCCAACCGCGCGAGCGTCGCGCCACCCGCGCCAAGGCGCACCACCGCTCGCGGTCCATCCGGCGGCGCGTCGCCACCGCGCGGGAAGGGAGTCGACATGTAGTGCTGGCCATCGACGCGCACCTGCGCCCAGCCCGCGCGCGCTTCGAAGATCCACTCCTGCTCGAAGGCGTCCACTGGCATCTCGCGCATGTCGGCGTAGGCGAGTCCGCGCTGCACCGTGGAACCCGCCGCGTCGAGCAGTTGCACGGCGTTGGAGACCTTGCCCCCGTTGCGTTCGACGATGAACTGCACGACGGCGCCGCCATCGCGCAACTCGACCTGCAACTGGCCTTGCGGACGACTCCAGTGCACGCTCAACGCCACGCGCAACGCTGGAGCGCAAGGCTGGCCCGGCGATCGCGTTCCATCGTCGCGCAGCCAGCCGTCGTCGAGGGCCACCAGTCGCAAGGCGGGTGATTGGAAGTCGCCCGACCAACCTGTCGTGTCGCGTCGCCAAGCTTCGAGTTCGAGCCACTCGGTGGGCGTGGACTCACGCGCCGTGTCGCTCCAAGGGACCCATGCTTGCTGGTCGAAGGGCACGACGAGTGGCGCAGCGCCTTGCAGCAGCTCGCCCGCCGCGATGGACAGCTCTTCGCCTGGGTAGCCCACGATCCGCCCCAGGCGCGCGACCCCGGCGCCGTCGCGCACGGCAAGCAGTGCGCCACGCTCCGGCAAGTCCTCGACGGCGACGACGGACGCGGTGCGCACGAAGGCGATCTCGCCCGCGGCCAACGCAGGTCGGGCATCGTCGTCGCGCAAGCGAACGAAGTCGCCCAACGAGAGGGCGAGCACGCACGCGGCGAGGACGATGAACGCGGTGGCGATGGCCAAGCGACGCATCGACACCATCCTACCCCATGCTCGCGCGCCTACCCCATGCTCGCGCGCCTACCCGGTGCTTGCGCGCCACGCTGTGGACGTGATGGCGGCTCAGCGCGGGCGCCGCCAACCCGACGGTGGCCACACCACCAGCACCGGACGCCCGACGAGGTCGGCCAGCGCCGTCGGGCCCCACTGGCGTCCGTCGCGCGATTGGAACGAAGCGTCGCCCAAGAGAAAGCAGTGGTCCGGTCCCAGCGGCAGCTCGCGCTGCACGGCGTGCGCGCCCACCGGTTGCCAGTGCAGGTCGCGCTCGACGCTCAATCGCCGCACTTCCCCCGCGCCGGCCACGAAGCGCACCAAAGCCCGCGGCGGGTACGAGCGGCCTTCCTGCGCCATGTCGGCGCGATGCAGGCGCCAGCCCAGCGGGGCGATCGAGGCGAGCTCGGCGCCGTCGACACGCAGGTCGGCGCGGCCATCGCGCACCGCGAACTCGAAGCGTTGCGTCACCCCGGCCGCGGCCGCCTTGTCGGTGGCGCGCGCACGAGTGGTCCACTCGGGCTCGCTGGCCTCGGCCGCCGCCGTGGCGAGCATGGCGTGCAGATCCGCGCCGCGCCGCTCGAGTCGCGCCAAGAGCGCTTCTCCGCGCTGGCGCAGCTGCAGCTCGAAGATCGCGTCGCCCTCGCAAGCAAGCTCGCACGCGACGCGCATGTCCGCGACCTCGTGCGGACCACGGACGCGTTCCGGCCCAGGCCAGCCGTCATCGACGGAATCCAGCCGCAGTGGGCCGCTGCCCGCGTCGCCGCGCAAGCCGCTCGGGCCGTTCGACCAACCCGCCGGGACGCTCCACGCGTTCGCGAGAGGTTCGCGGGAACTGTCGGCGACCTCGATCCAGATCTCGTCGGCTTCGCTCGCTCGCCGCGGCGCGCCATCGATGTACAAGTCGCCGGCGGACAGACGCACCGTCTCGCCCGGCAGTCCGACCACGCGCTTGACCACGGGACGGCCCGACTCGGCCTCTCGAGCAACGACGAGTTCGCCCGCCCGCGGCGGCGTGGCGTCGAGCAGCACGAGCACCCACTCGCCCGTGTGCAGCGTCGGCTCCATGGAACCCGACTCGACACGCCGCACATCGGCCACGAAGGCCCTGAGCACGAGCAACACGGCGACGATGGCCGCGCCGGTCCACAGCCAGCGTCGCGCGTGATGCAGGCGACCCGGCGCTTGGTTCATGCGTGGATGGGCAACGCGGCGGAAGTCGCCATGGGCGACGAAGGCCGCGCGGGGTGCACCGGGAAGAGCTCGGCGTGCAAGACCTTGGCCGCGCGATCGAGCTGGGCCTCGGCCACGACGAAGGCTTGGCTGGAGACGCGCGCGCCGATGCATGCTTCGTGCACGACCACGCCGGCTTTGGAAAGCGACGCCATGGCGCGCGCGGCCAACGCGCCATCCGCGCCAAGATCGCGGCCCACGACGGCGATCAGCGACAGGTCGCGCTCGATGCGCGCGCGACGGCCGAGGGCCGCGACCAGCGCCTCGAGTCCGGCGCACGGCGCCACATGCAGCACGGCGCGATCGCCCGCGGTCGACACGAGCCCGGGCTCGACCTGATGTCGCGCCATGAGCATGAACAAGTCGGCGAGGCAGGCGCCGCGCGGCTCGAGCGGGCCGATGGCGACTTCGAGTCGCGACAGTCGGCGGCGCGCCGCGAGACCCACCGCTCCAACCGGCCGCGAGGCGACCTCGAGCACCGTGCCGGCATCCGAGGGCGAACGCGCGTCGAGGATGCGCACGCTGACATTGGCGCGTTGCACCGGCGCGAGTGCCGCGCCGTAGACGACTTCGGCGCCGTGGAAGGCGTATTCGGCGGCCTCGGCCAAGCCCAGGCGTTCAACGGTGCGCGCCTCGGGCACGAGTGCCGGGTCGGCGGTCATCATCCCCGAAACCGTCTTCCACAACTGCAGCTCGGCGGCGCCGACGGCCTCGGCCAGCAAGGCCGCCGTCAAGTCCGAGCCGTTGCGACCCATGGTCGTCAGGTTGCCGCGCATGTCGCGGGCGAGGAAGCCCGTCACGACCGGCACGCCGACCACTTGCTCGAGCGCCGCGCGGATCTTGTCGCCTTGCCCGGGCAAGGGTCGCGCATCGCCATGGTTGCTGTCCGTGACGAGGCCGATGTCGTAGGCGTCGATCGGCGTGGCGCGCAACCCGGCCGACTTCAGGGCGTGGGCGACGACGCGCGCGCTCATGCGCTCGCCCATGGCGAGGATGTGGTCGAGCTCTCCGGGCATCAGGCGCCCACGGCGGCGCACATCCTCGAGCAAGGCGTACAACTCGAAGAAGTAGCGGTCGAGCAGATCCGGATCGAGCCCGAGTTGGTGCAGGATCGAGCGATGGCGGATGCGCACGCGATCGCCCTCGACATGGCCCTCGGCCGCCGAGCGGGCGATGGTGTCGAGCATGTCGGTCACGCCTTGGTGGGCGCTGACGACGACCAGCGGACGGGCCCCTCCGCGTGTTTGGATGATCTGGCAGGCTCGTTGGATGGCGGGACCGTCGCACAGGGCGGCGCCGCCGAACTTCATGACTCGGGCGAACGGCATGGTGGATGGTCTTAGATATACGGCACCGAGCCGCCCGACTCACGCTTCCCTGCCACTCGTCCCAGCCAAGTTCCCGGCCAGGCGCCGCGCGATGGTGGGCCACCCGACGCGCGCGACGCGACGCGAGCACGGCGGTCCGGCGCGACGCGGTTGCGTGCTACCATCCCCTCTCGACCCACCCCGCGAGACTTGCCATGACCACCAACCGCGACGCGCTGATCCACGACTGGAACACCCCGGATTGGAAGGCTTCCGGAGCAATCCAGTTCGACGACGAGACTCTGCGCGACGGGCTGCAATCGCCCTCGGTGCTCGATCCCGACCTCGACGACAAGCTGGCGCTGGTGCATTTGATGGATCGGCTGGGGATCCAGACGGCCAATGTGGGCCTGCCGGGCGCCGGACCGCGCGCGAGGGAGCACATCGAGCGCCTGGCCAAGGAGATGCGGACGCTCGGGATCCGGCCGAATGTCGCCTGCCGCACCGTCGTTGCGGACATCGAGCCGGTCGTCGACATGGTGCAACGCACAGGCGTTCCGATCGAGGTGTGCGCGTTCATCGGCTCGTCGCCGATCCGCCAGTACGCCGAGGACTGGGACTTCACGAAGATGCTCGGCCTCGTCAAGGACGCGGTGTCCTTCGCCACGAAGCACGAACTGCCGTGCATGTTCGTGACCGAAGACACGACGCGCGCCACGCCGGAGCAGGTGCGCGCGCTGTACGCCACGGCCATCGAAGCCGGCGCCAAGCGCGTGTGCGTGTGCGACACCTGCGGCCACGCGACGCCCGCGGGGGTCAAGCGGCTCGTGTCCTATGTCGCCGGCATCGCCAAGGAGTTGAACCCGGCGGTGGGCGTCGACTGGCACGGGCACCGCGACCGCGGCATGGGCCTCGTCAACGCGCTGGCGGCCCTCGAGGCGGGGGCCACGCGGGTGCACGCCACGGCGCTCGGCATCGGCGAGCGCGCCGGCAACACCGAGATGGACCTGTTGCTGGTCAACCTGCGGTTGCTCGGCTTGATCGACAACGACCTGACCATGCTGGGCGACTACGTGAAGCTCGCCGCCAAGGCCACGGGGGTCGAGGTGGCCCACAACTACCCGGTCTTCGGCAAGGATGCGTTCGAAACCGGCACCGGCGTGCATGCCTCGGCCGTCATCAAGGCCTTTAAGAAGGGCGATGTGTGGCTGGCGAACCGGGTCTACTCGGGCGTGCCGGCGGACCTCGTGGGCCTTGAACAGGTGATCGGGGTCGGCCCGATGAGCGGCCGCTCGAACGTGACCTACTTCCTTGAAAAGCGCGGCGTGGCGCCGACCGACGAGGTCGTGGCGCGGGTGCTCGAACGCGCGAAGGGCAGCAAGCGCCTGTTGACCGAGGCGGAAGTGCTGGCGGCTGCCAACGGCTGAGCGCTGTCACGACTAGGGCTGCGGCCGTACTCGGGTCCCGTCGGCCTCAGCCGACCTGTGGGGTCGTCGGCCTCAGCCGACCTGTGGGATCGTCGGCCTCAGCCGACCTCGAGCTTGGGCAGCGCCGCACCCTTGGCTTGCAGCACCTTGGGCTGCAACACTGGCGCGCCGTGCTTGGACACGATGTTGTTGTTCCAAGCGCAGGCGTGGCACTTGTGGTACAGGCCGCGCTGGCGGTCTTGGCACTGGCCAAGGCTCACCTTGTGGGCGAATAGCACCGGCGTGCCGTCCGTGCGGGTCGGACATTGCCGGAGGCCTTCGGGACTGGATGCGTCCATGGACTCCATCTAGGTTCAGAGGGGTGACCCCTCGAGCGAGGGTCGGCGGACGGGGGCCGCTACGGACGGGTATTGTGGGCCCGGCCTAGCGCTGGGATCAAGACAGGGTCAAGGGAACCCGAGGACGCAAGACGCTTCAACTTGCTGCCAGCAGAGCCTTTAGGGAATGGGCCGCCATTTCCGGGCCACGGTGCGAGTCGCGCGCCAGTTCTACTGCTACCTGTCCGGTGTAGTGGATGGAATGCAGGGCACTTAGGGCGGACTTGAGATCCAGCTGGCCTGTCCCTAGTGGCAGATGCTCATGTACTCCCGCTCGGGCATCATCGACTTGGACATGCGCCAAGTGCGTCCGCCAGCAAGTGATCGTCGCGGCTACCGGCAGGTCGCCGGTGACGACGCAATGTCCAAGGTCCAAAGTCAATCGCAGCGGCGCTGGGGTGGATCCTAGCCGCTCCAACAAGGCTCCATACCCGGCGGGGCGCTCGATCCACATTCCTGGTTCCGGTTCGAAGGCAATGACCACCCCGCGTTCGGCGGCCAAGCCCAGCACGCGCGCCATTCCCCCCACCAGATGCTCCCAAGCTTGTGCGTGGGCGTCGGTGGGCTCGGCGTCCTCGGCATGCAAGCCCTGCGGGTGGGCGCCCGACCACAGGGACAGGATCGGAGCGCCCAAATCGACAGCGAGGTCCAGGCAGCGCCGGTAATAGTCGAGGCGCAGCTCCCGTCCGGCAGCCGCGGCGTCCATCAACGAGGGATGGTGCTTGCGCCGCGCATCCAGTGCGTAGCGGGCGCCCGTCTCGACCACGATCGACAGTCCACGATCGCGACACACCTCTCGCACCTCCGCCGCGACGCGCGGGTCGGGTGCGAGCGGGTCCAACCCGCCTGCGTCGAGCGTCAAGGCGACGCCCCGATAACCAAGGTCGGCCAACAGCTCGCAAGCTTGCCGCGGGCGGTGGTGCGCGAGGCCGTTGGTGCAGTAAGCGTAGTGCACGAAGCCAGTTTGCGGATGCCGGGCGAGTCGTCGGCGCGGGCGTTCAGCCAGCGGCCTTGTCGGTATGGCGGTCCGGGCCGGACGCGACATCCGGAACCGAAGCCGGGCTCGAACCTGCACCAAAGTCCGCGTCGGAGACGGAGCCGACTTGCGGCTGCCCGCTGGTCGTGTGCATGAGGTTGGGCCGCTCCATCAACGGAGTGGGGGTCATGTCGTCGTCCTGCGCCGAATCCGGCTCGAACTGCGCGGCCGGGTCGAGACCGTCGCGACGAGCTTTGTCGGCTAGACGCTGCTGAAAGCGGCGCGACGCGTTGCGCGCGAGTTCGGAGGGCGCGACGTTCGGCAGCACCTCCTTGAGCTCGTTGATCTCCTTGTCGAGGCCGGTTTCCTTCCACGACTGGTCGAGGCCGTGGCGCAGCTTGGCGATTTGCTTGCCGGCTTGCGTCGCCACCTCGGGCAAGCGCTTGCCGAAGACCAGCAAGGCGGCGATGCCGACGATGACGAGCTCGGAGCCACCAAGGCTCTCGAACAGGGCGAGGACCATGCAGGGAATCTACCACGCTGGCCCCCCCGCGCGGCGTGGCGAGGGGTGAAGGCCACGCCAAGTCCGTGCAAGCCGGAAGAAAAGGCCCGCGCGGCGCGACTGAAGTCAGTGGTACAGGCCCAGCCAGCTGTCCAGGAGACCCAGTCCTTGGCGGCGCCACGACAACTTCGGCAACAAGTTCAAGCTGAACGAGGCGCCTTCGCCGGCGCGATAGGAGAGCTCGATCTCCGTGACGAAGTCGTGGTCGAGGCGCCGCAGCAGGATCTGGTTGCCCAGGCTGCCGCCTTCGAGCAGCGACAGGCTCTGCTGGAACTGCATCTCCCACTTCGTGGTCCAGCGCCAGCGCATGGCGCCAGTCACCGCCTCGAACAACGGGTCTTCCAATTCGTCCCGCCCTTGCACATAGCCGAACTCGAAACCCAACGAGGGCGTCGGCTCGAAGCCCAACGAAGTGCGCGAGTAGGGCGAGGCGGCGTCGTCGAGCTCGTAGCGGCCATCGTGGCGCAGGCCCACGGGCACTTCGCCGATCCAGGTCAAGTACTCCGACAGCACCCGCAGTGGCGAGGTCTCCGAATCGTCGGGAAGCACGCGTCGCTGCAGGCGCAAGTCGGCGTCGAAACGCTCGCGCGACAGCGGCGAGGACCACCGCGTGCGCAAGCCGGCTTCAATCGTCTCGCCGTCGAGCGAGGCCTCGGTCGGATCGAAGTAGACCGGCTTGGCGGCGCTCTCGTGCGAAGCCAGCGCGACACGTGCGCCGAGGCTGGGTGTGATGGTCTGCACCGCGCCCCCGGTGGAACGCTTCCAGTAGGTGCTCGACAACTCGACTCCAGCGATCAACGCCGCGCTCGAAGCCGACTCTTCCGGATCCTCCGCCTGGTCCCAGATGCGCGCGCTGCCTTGGAAGTAAGGCGTGGCGCGCAACGCGGCGGTCCCGACGTCCAGCGGCAGTTCGAGACGCTGGTCCACGGCCGCGCGCAGTACTTCGCGCTCGCCGAGTCCATCGGCATAGGGCGTCGTGTAAGGGTAGTAGGTAGGGTCGCCTTCCACCCTGCGCAAGTTCGCAGCGGCCACCGTGCCCGTCCAATAGGCGTCGGCGCCCGCCAAGCCGCCCACTCGAGTGCGCGGCAAGTACAAGAAGGCCGCAGGCAGCTGCTCCGTGTCGGTGCGATCCTCGACGACGAACTTGGCGATGACGGAGGCGTACCAAGCCTCGCGCGCCTTGCGCCAATGCAGGTAGACGTCCTTCTGCTCGTAGGCGAGGTAGTCGTTCTCGAAGAACTCCGCTTGCACGCCGGGGTCGGACTGCACGGAGCCGACGATGTCGACCCACTCGCCGGGCCCGAGGTCGTACCGTCCGCGAGCCACGATCCAAGTGCGCAGCAAGTCGCGGTCGTCCGGATCGACGCGCACGAAGCCCTTGTCGCGGCCCTCGTCGGGGATGGCGTCGATCGAAGTCTTCAAGCGGAAGCGCTTGGCGATCTGCAAGTCGAGCTCGGCGCCGAGCAGCACTCCGCGCGAGCCCAGCAACCCCACGTCGTAGTTCCAGCCGCCGCGGATGTCGGTCGAAGGCAGTCCCAAGACGCCCGCGAAGATCTTGCCGAAGCCCAACCCCAACGAACCGAGGTCCGCGTTGATCGACGCGCGGATTTGCGTGCCGAGGCGCGCGCTGTTGCCGAGGACGAGGCGATCGACCAACGGGTTGCCACGCTCATCGGTCTCGAACACGATCGAGGGCAGCGGCAACTTGAAGCCGTTTTGGAAGCGGATCGCGTTGTCGCGCGCCGCGACGGAGTAGGCCACGCGCTCGTCCTTCTTCTCCTGGCGCGGCACGAGCCTCAGGTCGCCTGTCTCGATGACATAGTGCGGATCGTCGTATTCGCACGAGCTCAAGATCGCGCTCGCGGCGCGCAGTTCGGCGCCCGCGGGCGTGTTCGAGATGCGCAACCAATCGGACTTGACGCGCAAGCGCTCGGAGCGTTCGCGCAGGTTCAATTCGATCGACAAGTCGCCTTGCTGGATCCAGCCATGCTGTTCGACGAGGTCCAGGTACACCGCGGCCGCGCGCGCCTGCCGCTCGCCCGCGTCGTAGTACTCGATGTTGCCTTCGATGTACGCCTCGGAAAGCGCGTCGCCGAGCGGCATCCCCGCCAATTGCTCGCGCATCAACTGGTCGGCGGGCATGCGCAGCCCCTTGCCCTGCCCGCCAGCGCGAGACTCGGCACCTTCGCCAGCCGAGGACAATTCGCGACTGCGCAAGTCGGGCGCGCCCAAGCCGCTCTTGATGGCGCGCAGTCCCCCGCGGCGCCAGCGCTCGCGATCCAGCCAGAAGAGCACCCAATCGGCGCGCAACTGGCGTTGGCCGGCGCGCAAGCGCGGGTTGCGCAAGGCGAGGATGGTCGAGTCCTGCTGCTCGAACGGTTGCAGCGAGTCGTAGCGCAACGCCCACGACATGCCGGTCGCGCCGGTCTTCGAACGCAACTCGCCGGCATCGGTGGAGAGCAGCAGGTTGACGAGGTCGTACTGGATCCACTCCGACTCCCACTCGGAATCCTCGAGGCGCATCAGCGCGGGTCGGCCCTCGAAGCGCAAGCGGCCAGGCACGCCATCCAGGCGTTCGCCGGTGGCCGACAGCGAGTCGCCGAACTGCGCGCGAAAGCCACCTTGGGCGACGAGCGACTGGATGTCCTCGGCCTCCAGCCTGCGCGCGTCGCGGAAGTCGCCGCGCAGTCGAATCGAGCCGGCTTGCACGCGCCACTCGCGACCTTCTTCGTCCCAGCCCTCCAAGAGGGTGCTACCGGCTTCCCACTCGGGTTGGCCAGGCGTGCCCGACGAGACGAGGCCTTCGAGCAGGATGCTCGTGGCGTCGACCTTGAGCCGGCCCGCTTGCAGGCGGCGCAGCACCGTGGCGTCGGCGCGGCGCGGCGCACCATCGCGCAACAAGAGCAGCGGCGCGGCGAGTTCAAGGCTCGGAGGCGCGTTGCTGCGTTCGAGCCAAGTGGCCGTGGCGTCGTAGTCGAGCGCGGTCCCCGCCAGGCGCCCCGCGACGGAGAGGCGCTCGCCCGGCGCGGCGTCCAGACGCATGCGACCGTCCTTGTGCATCCAGAAACGCTCGCCTTCGCCGGAGAAAGCCGCTTCGCCCAGCCACGCGACGCGCACTTGCGTGCGCGCCAGCACCTCGACCCCGCTGGCGACCTCGCGTTCGATCGTCGCGCGCGTGCCATCGGGCTTGACTGCTTCTTCGCGGACGATCGACAGCTCTCCGTCGGCGCGCAAGTACTCGGCGTCCAAGACGACCTTGTCGCCTTCCTGCACGAGCACCGCGTGGACGCTCGACTCGGCGACCACCACCACCGGGCGCAACCGACCCTCGGGGCCGAGCTCGACCACGAACGAACCGCTGGACAAGTCGAGCTCCACTCCCTCGGCTTCGACTCGGGCGATCACGGCGCCCTTGGCCTCGAGACGCCGCGGGTCGGCGACGATGGACAAGGCCTGCGCCGTGGCGCGCCAACCGCCGCGCGCGCCGCCCGAGGCGTTCGACCAACGCGCGGGCGCGGAAGGAGTGCCCAGGAGCTCGATGGCGTCCTTGCCGGCGACGCGCGCCTCTTGGGCGAAGCCCGAGCCTTGCGGCGCGACGATGCGCACATCGCCAGAGGCGCGGAAGGTGGCGGCCGCCGCATCGAAGTCCTCGACGAGCCGCGCCTCCGCCGTGAATTCCGCGGCGGCTCCTTGCTCGAGCCGCACGTCCCGCGCTTGGTCGACCACCAACCGCTCGCCCTCGAGCCTTCCACGCGCGCCGTTCGCGGCCGTGGCGCGAAACGGCTCGCCCGACTTGGTGGTGGCCGAGAGGCGCGTGGGGCCGAGGCTCTGGTAGGCGAAGCTGCGTCCGCCCGCAGGATCGGCGCGGTAGTCGAGCTCGACGCGCTCGCCCGCCAGTTCGTCGCTTCCGCGCGACAAGCGCACCTCGCCTTGGGCCTCGAGGCGTCCGCTCGCGCCATCGAGCGCCGCG
>Ga0172367_10002697_pt1 | contig 24036 bp, 21 predicted proteins | sample Lak10m_FD_114542 | JGI IMG/M metagenome (GOLD analysis project Ga0172367, IMG submission 114542) | Freshwater microbial communities from Kabuno Bay, South-Kivu, Congo - kab_022012_10m | ecosystem: Environmental > Aquatic > Freshwater > Lake | place: Democratic Republic of the Congo: South-Kivu... | reverse complement strand
TACCGATCGCCGCGGCGGAACGCGAGGTTCGGGCGCCGGTGCGGGCGCGCCTCGAGCTCGGGCGTGCGCCAGCAGGCGACCCAGCGGTCCGGGCGAACCTCGACGAGCACGTACTCGTCGCGGCCCGCGGCGAGCGCGGGGCGCGCGCCCTGCGGCATGTCCGGCCACCACGGCACCACCCCCGGGAGGCGCCGGAACTCCGCGGGATCGTCGGTCACGTCGCGGATGGTCACCAGGCGGTGCTTCGCCTCGCGGAGCATCGGGATGGAGCGGAACAGCCCGCGCGTGTACGGGTGCAGCGGCTCGTCGAACAGCTCAAAGACGTTCGCCACCTCCACCACGCGGCCCGCGTACATCACGCACACCACGTCGGCGTTCTCCGCCACCACGCCCAGGTTGTGCGTGATGAGCATGATGCCCATGTCGCGGTCGCGCTGCAGCTCGCGCAGCAGCTCGAGGATCTGCGCCTGGATGGTGACGTCGAGCGCGGTGGTCGGCTCGTCGGCAAGCAGCACCTTCGGCCGGCACGCGAGCGCCATCGCGATCATCACGCGCTGGCGCATGCCGCCGGAGAACTGGTGCGGGTACATGCCGAGCCGCTCCTCGGGCTTCCTGATGCCCACGTCGCGCATGGCCTGCACCGCGATGCCGCGCGCCTCGTCGGGCACCACCCGCTGGTGCAGCAGGATCGCCTCGAGCAGCTGGTCGCCGATCGTGTAGACCGGGTTGAGGCTGGTCATCGGCTCCTGGAAGATCATCGCGATCTTGCCGCCGCGGATGGAGAGCATGTCGCGCTCCTCGAGCGTGCAGATGTCGCGGCCCTCGAACAGGATGCTGCCGCGGTCGAAGCGGCCCGGCGGGCGCGCGATGAGCTGCATGGTGCTCATCGCCGTCACGCTCTTGCCGCACCCCGACTCGCCCACCACCGCGAGCGTCTGCTGCGGGTAGAGCGTCATGTTGGCGCCGTTCACCGCCTGCACGCGCGGCCCGCCCGCGGAATTGTCGAAGCTCACCGCGAGGTCGGTCACCTCGAGGACGGGCCTCGAGAGCCGGTCGGTGCCGGGGTCGGCGAGCGTCGCGCCGGGCTGTCGCTGGGTCATCAGTGGGCCGCCTTCCGGAGCTTGGGGTCGATGGCGTCGCGCATGGCCTCGCCGAGGAGGTTGTAGCTGAGCACGCTGAGGAAGATCGCCGCGCCCGGGAACACCGCGAGCCACCACACGAACGTGCCCGTGGCCGCGGTGGCGCTCGAGAGCAGCTTGCCCCAGCTCGCCTGGCCGTCGGGCCCGAGGCCGAGGTAGCTGAGCGTGGCCTCCACGGTGATGGCCGCGGCCACGGCAAAGCTCGCGTCCACCAGCACCGGCGTGATGCCGTTGGGGAGCATGTGCCGGAAGAGGATCTTCGACACCGGCAGCCCGTTGGCGCGCGCCGCCTGCACGAAGTCCTGCCCGCGCAGCTTGAGGAACTCGGCGCGCGTGAACCGCGCCGCGCCGGTCCAGCTGAAGCAGCCGATGATCGCCATCATCACGTAGGTGTTGCGCGGCAGCACGCCCGCGGCCACGATCAGCAGGAACAGCACCGGCACCGCCATGAAGATCTCGACGATCCGGAACAGGAACAGGTCGACCTTCCCGCCGAAGTAGCCCATCAGCGCGCCCATGGTGATGCCGATGGCCACCGAAATGCCCGTGGACACGATGCCGATCGAGATCGAGAGCCGGCACGCCCACAGCATCTGCGAGAGCACGTCGCCCCCGAGCGCATCCGAGCCCAGGAGCAGCCGGCGCGCGCCGAAGGCGGTGTCCGCGTAGGCCGAGAGCGACGGCACGTCCGCGACCCGCGTGCCCGGCGCCTGCGCCACCATGTCGCTGCGCGTGTACTGCGGCGACCAGGGCACCGGTGCCCACACCACGTCGCGGATGGCGCCCGAGCGCTCGTCCTCCAGGTACCGCTCGAAGTTCACCAGCGCGGTGCGGCCCGCGAACGAGCATGCCAGGAACGCGAGCGCCGCGGTCAGCCCCGCGGCGCCGACGCGCACGCGCCGGCAGTCGACCGAGGGCACCCACGCCGCCACCGCGGCGAAGACGAGCGCCACGGCGGCCACCGTCGCCGGGATGCCCCACGAGGCGCGGATCGAGTCCTTCACCCACGCCGCCCGGTCGGCATCGTCGGCCCATGCCACCACCGCCGCCGACAGCACCACCGTGGCCGCGGCCTGCAGCCCGCACGCCACGAGCACGCCCAGGCGCTGCGACCGCTTCAGCCGCCGCGGACCGAGGAACACCCACGGAGTGCCGAGGACCGCGCCCGCAAGGAGCAGCCAGTCCGCGGGGGCCAGGTGCTCGAGCAGCGGCCACTCCCGGCCGCGGTCGGTCACCAGCGTCACCGGATGCGCATTGGCGATGAGCGGCGCGAACACCGCGAAGAACGCGATCACGGCGATCCACGAGAGCCCGAACACCGCGCCCGGGCGCGCCAGCACGCGGGCCCACGCGTCCTCCCAGAAGCCCTTGGCCTGCACGGCGCCCACGCCGCGCATCGCGTCGACGCCGGAGATCGCCTTCGGGACCTGGCCGATGGGTGCGTCAGGCACGGTTGAAGCTCACTCGCGGGTCGGCCGCGGCGTAGAGGATGTCGGCGAGCAGCAGCGCCAGCAGGTTGACGCACGCCACCATGAAGGTGTTGGCCAGGATGATCTCGCGATCGCGCAGGTCGATCGCCTCGAGGATGAGGCTTCCCATGCCCGGCACCGTGAAGATGCGCTCGATGACCACGCTGCCGGCGAGCATCGCCGGGAAGACCCCCACGAACATCGTGATGAGCGGCAGCAGGCTGTTGCGGAAGACGTGCCGCATCACCACGTCCTTGCGCGGCACGCCCTTGGCCTTGGCGGTGCGCACGTAGTCGGCGCTGAAGTTGTCGAGCATCGACGCGCGCGTCTGCTTGCTGAGCACCGCGAACGACGCGTACACCAGGCAGAGCACCGGCAGCGCCACGTGCCAGGCCGTGTCGAGCAGGTAGCCGCGGTGCCAGAGTCCCGCGGCGTCGGTGTGCGGGAGGAAGGTCATCGACGCCGCCGCGCTGTCGTGGAGCCCGCTCACCGGGAACCAGCCGAGGTACTGGCGGTTGGCCAGGAAGCCGATCGCGAACACCCCGGCCAGCACCGTGGGCACCGAGTAGAGCCCGAGGAACAGGAACCCCGACCCAACGTCGAACCAGCCGCCGCGGCGGACGCTGGCGAGGATGCCCGTCGGCACCGCAACCAGGTACGAGATGGGGAACGCGATCAGGTTGATGAGGAGCGTGACCGGCAGTGCCGCGGCGATGAGGTCCGCCACCGGCCGGTTCTTGCTGAAGGCGACGCCGAGGTCGGGCGTGTCGAGGCTGACGAGGCCGGGGAGCAGCGGGATGCCGCTCTTCGGGTACGGGCCGGCGCGGAACGCGGCGAGGGCGCGCTCGCGCGCAGCGGATGCGCGGAACCACTTTGCGCGCATGGCCGCCGCCGCGGCGGCGAGCTTCGCGTACCCGGGCGAGTCCGGCGGGAACTCGACGCCCCGGAAGTCCTCCGTGCGCGCCGAGCCCTTCGAGTCAAGCCGCCCGGCCATCGACGGGCCCTGCTCCTTCGCCCACTCGGCCAGGGCGTCGCGGAACTGCCGCACGCTGCCGATGTACTCGCGGCGCGCGCCCTCGGCCTCGCGCTGCAACTTCTTGAACTCGGGCACCAGCTGCTCGCCCGCGGGCGGTGCATACGGCGCGGCGGCGACCTCGGCCGTCGGCGCGGGGAATGCCTCGGCCAGCGGCGGATCGTCGATCGCGCGCGGCGGAGCCACGCGGTCACCGGACGGCGTGCGCAGGTCGCGCTCGCCGAACTTGACGGGCGAGATGCGTCCGAGCCAGCGCGCATACTGCACGATGACCGGGTCGTTCAGCCCATACCGGTCCTCGAAGTACGCCTGCATCTGCGCCACCTTGCTGGTGTCGCTCAGCTGGCCGGCGGACCCCGCAAGCCCCGCCCCGATGCCGCCGGGCGCGAGCGCCAGCAGCATGAAGACCATCAGCGTGATCCCGAGCACCGTCGGGACCATGAAGGCGAGTCTTCGGAGGAGGTAGGAGATCATCGGCGCCGAGGGACGCTTCGGTCAGTTGCCCGACGCGGGCTGGGCGACGAGGCAGAACTCCTCCGGCTGGAGGCCGGAGCGGTAGGTGTGCACGTTTCCGAAGTCGCGCTTCACGAAGCGCAGCCACGGGGCGACGCGGACAAACGTGTACGGCTGGTCCTCGGCGACGACGGCCTCGAACTGGCGCCACACCGTCATGCGGGCGGGCGTGTCCATGGTGCGGCGGCCCTTCTCGATGAGCGCGTCGCACTCGGCGTTCCGCCACTGGACGAAGTTGTCGCCGCCCTCCTTGATGCTCTCGGAGTGCCAGATCTGGCGCGGGTCGCTCTCGGGCGCGCTCGAGCCCCACCCGAGCGTGATGGCGTCGAAGTCGCGCAGCTTCAGGATCTCCTGGTACCGGCTCCAGTCGAGGGGCCGTGTGGTCACCGCGATGCCGGCCTTGGTGTAGCTGTCCTTCACGAATCGCGCGATGCGCTCGGAGATCTCGCCGCCGGTGGCATAGGTGAACTCGAACTCGAACGGGTCGCCCTTGGCGTCCTCGAGCACGCCGTCGCCGTTGCGGTCCTCCCAGCCGGCCTCCTTCAGGAGCGCCATGCCCTTGGCCGGATCGAACGGCAGCGGCTTCACGGCCGGGTCGCTCGCCGGGCTCTCGGGGTTGAGCGGGCCCTTCGACACGACGCCGATGCCGTCCCAGATGTCGCGGATCATTCGCTCCCGGTCGAGAAGGTGCGTCATCGCGCGCCGGACGCGCTTGTCGTGGAACGGCGTGAGCTTTCCGTTGCGCGGGCCGCACTGCCACGCGATGAACGAGTTGAGGCCGCGCATGTTCGTCCAGCGCAGCATGTGGGTCGTGTTGCCGAAGTCGGGGTCCTCGCGGGCCACGCGGTTGAACTGCGGCGCCGACGGCGTCATCATTGAGCCCTCGCCGTTGCGGTAGGCCACCAACCGCGCCATCTCGTCCTTGACCACGCGGTACCGCAGCCGCTCGATCGGCGGCTTCTCGCCCCAGTACTGCTCGTTCCGCTCGAGCTCGATGTCTTGGCCGGTGGTCCACTGGCTGTCGAGGTCGTCGGGGCCCGACGGCAGGCGCACCATGCGGTACTGGCCGCTCCCCATCAGCAGGCCGGTCGACTGGTTCAGCTGCGAGGGCTCGAAGCGCGAGTAGTAGTGCTTCGGCAGGATCGGGTTCAGGAACGCTGTGTTCAGGTTGGAGTAGAGCGGCTCGCCGAAGACGAACTCGACGGTGCGATCGTCGATCACCTTCACGTCCTTGAGGTTGTCGAGGATGCTTCGCGAGCGCTCGGCCTCGATGAGCGGGTTGGCGATGAAGTCGCGGTAGGTCCAGCGCACGTCCTCGGCGGTGACGGGCTTCCCGTCGCTGAAGCAGGCGCGCGGGTGGATGTGCGCCCGGATCCACAGGCCGGCGGGGTCGACCTGCCAGGCGTCGGCGAGCGATCCCTCCAGCCGAAGGGTCGTGGGATTGAAGGCGCCCAGGCTCTCAGAGACGCGCGCGAGCACGAAGGTGTAGAGCACGTCACCAGCGATGTAGGGCGTGAACTTCTGCGACTGCGAGTCGAAGAGCTCGGTGAAGGTGCCGCCCTCCCTGAACCCCGGGACCTTGGTCGGGTCGCTCACCATCGAGGGCACCGGCCAGCGCTCGACCTTGACGCCCGGGCGCGCCCAGGAGTCGTCGGCTGCCGCGGGCGCGCCGCCCGCCTGCGGCGCCACCGCCACGCCCTGCTCGACCTTCCGCGAGAGCTGCGCCAGCTGCTGCTCGATCGCGTCGAGCTTGGACTGCGCGTCCGCCTGCGCCAGCTCCATCCGCGTCTTCTGCACCATGGAAAGCCACACGCTGCCGAGCGTGGCGAGGAGCACGACGAGGAACACGAAGTCCTTCAGGCCGAATCGATTCTGCATGGGTTGCCTCGGGCACGCAAGCGTAGCGCAACGCACGGCGCCACGGCCGCGCGCGAGCGCGGCGCGCGCGTTATCGACTCACGCGCGCCGCGACCGGCCGATCGCGGGGTCGAGGCCCGCGACGAGCGAGTCGGCGACGAAGTTGAGCGCCACCAGCGTGACCGCGATCATCGCGCACGGCGCGGCCAGCAGCCACCACCGGCTGTTCACGAGGTTCACCTCGGGCAGCCCGCTGCTCGCCAGGTTTCCCCAGCTCGGGAGCGGTTCGCGCACGCCGATCCCCAGGAAGCTCAGGAAGCTCTCGCTGAGGATGGCCGCCGGCACCGCGAGCGTCGCGTACGCGGCCACGGTGCCCGCGAGGTTGGGAAGCACGTGCACGCGGAACTGCCGCACGGGCGACATGCCCACCGCGCGCGCGGCCTCCATGTAGCCCTGCCCCCGGATGCTCAGCACCTGCCCGCGGACCACGCGCGACATGGTCTGCCACCCCGTGCCGCCGATCGCCAGGAGCAGCACCACGAACTCCACCGCGGCGACCGCCGAGCCCGGCAGCGTTCCCGCCGAGCGGCCGAGGAACCCGTCCACCGCCACCGCAAGCAGCACCACCAGGAGCATCGAGGGCAGGCTGAACAGAATGTCGACGGAGCGCATCATCAGCGAGTCGACGCGGCCCCCGGCGAAGCCGGCCACCGCGCCCCAGGCCGTCCCGATGACGAGCGCCACGGCCGCGGAGAACACCCCGACGGCCAGGCTGACCACGCCCCCCGCGAGCACGCGCGCGAGCATGTCGCGCCCCAGCGCATCGGTGCCGAGGATGCGGCCCGGCACGTAGTCGCCCGCGGCGCGCGCCGCCTCCAGCCGCGCGGCGTCGTCCGCCTCGAGCGCACGCCACGCGGGCGGAAGCCGGCTCAGCTGCAGGTTGCTCGCGGCGTATCGAGGCTCGCTCACCGTCGCCGTGCGGACGCTTCCGAAGCTCCATGGCGCCGACAGCACGCACAGCGACGCCACCGCCGCCAGGATCACCCAGCCGACCGTGGTCCATCGATGATGCGTGGCGCGCACGCGCGGAGTCTACGGATGCCGCAGGACGCGGCGCCCGCTCAGGCGTCGGCCCGCGGCTTGGCCGCCGGCTGGCCGCGCGGGCGCTCGCCCTCGGCGCCCGGCTCGCGCGGACGCCCCCGGCCACCGGGACCGCCGTCGCCGAACATCCCGCGCTCCTGGATGGGCTGGCCCTTGCGGACCGCCTCGATCCGCTCCGCGACCCGCGCCTCGGTGTCGCGCTGCTCCTTGACCAGCTCGTCGCGCATCGACTTGACCTGCTCGTCGAGCGCCACCAGCTCCTGCGCGCGCGCGCGCAGGTCGACGTCCACCTGGGTGCGCACCTTCGCGGCGATCTGCGCATCGAGCGCTGCGGCCTTGGCGGCATCGCCCGCCTCCGTGGCCGCGCGGAAGTCCTCGCCGAGCTTGCGCAGCTCCAGCTGCAGCCGCACGTCCTCAACGCGGATGGCGTAGAGCGCGGGATTGCGGTCCTTCAGGATGGCCAGCGCCACCAGCCGGCGCGCGTTCTGGCGCATCGCCTGGCTCATCTCCTCGGGTGCCGCGCTGCGGACCTTCTCGAGCTGCGCTGCCAGCTCCGGGGACACGTCGCGCGCCACGGCGAGGACGCGCTCGACCATCTCCGGCGACATCGGACCGTCGGGACGCCAGCGCGGCGAATCAGCTCGGCGCGGGCCCTGCTCGGGCGCCGCGGCGGGCGGTTCGGCGGGTGACGATGCCACGGGCGTGCCGGGCGCGGCCGGCGCCGGTGGGGCAGCGGGCTGCTGTGCGAACGCCGCCGATGCGGCCACGGCGGCAAGCGCCGCGCAGAGCGCGCGGGGATTGGAGCGGCTCACCGCCCGTCCCCCGCCGCGAGGAGTTCCTCGAGTTCGACGGTCACGTCGTCGACCGAGCGCCCGCGCGTCAGCGCGATGGCGCTGGCATCGAAGCCCGATCCGCCGTCGGTGGCGCGCAGGGCCGCCTCGCGGTCGATGAGCGCCACGAGCAGCGCCTCCGATCCGCCCATCGGCGCGATCTCGGCCGGTGCGCGTGCCGCGCGCAGGTCCACGCCGGCCGGTGACGGAGGCCGCGAGAGGAGCACGACGGACACCGAGGCCACCAGGGCCACGGCCGCAGCGGCCGCCAGGCCCCAGCGGCGAACGCCGCCCACGAAGCCAACCGGCTGCGGCGCCGCGAGCATGGGTGCGCTCGCGGCGAACACGCGGCCCGCGAGACCGGGGCGCTCGTGCCCGAACAGGTCCGCCGACCGGTCGAGGCGGCGGGAGATGTCCCGCAGCTCGGCCTCGTGAGGCATGCCGTGGAGATGGTGGTCGTCGCCGCTCATCGCTTGAACCTCCTGCCGAACGCCCGGCCCCGGCCCCGCATTGCGCGGAAGCTGCGGTCGCCAGACGGATAACCATGCAAGACACGCCCCGTGGCACTGATTCTGGCCGCTGCCGGCGTCATGACCCGCCCCTCCCGCCGCCCGTGCCGGGGCGGACCCCGGCCTCGAGGATGGCCTTCAGCTTGGCAAGCGCACGGTGGTGGCGCGCCAGGAGGGTCCCGAGCGGCTCGCCGAGGTGGTCGGACATCTGCTTGAAGCTCATCCCCGCCACGTGCCGGAGGTCGATGACCTCGCGGTCGCTCTCGGACAGCCTGGCCACGGCGGCCCGAAGCGCCACGATTTCCTCGCCATCGGCGCGGCCCTCGGCCGGGTCCGGGGCCGCCCCCGCGAGCGCCTCGAGCACCTCGCCTTCGCCGGCGGGCTTGGCGTGCCGGCGCCGGCGCCGAGCGTTGTCGCGCAGGCGGTTCATGGCGATCCGGAACAGCCAGCTCTCGAACCGCCCGGCGTCGACGTAGTCACCGAGCTTCTGCGCCAGCGTGCAGAAGGTCGACTGCGCGATCTCCTCGGCAAGCTCCGGGTCCGCGCCCTGCGAGCGGAGCAGCCCGTACACGCGCCCCGAGTACGCCTCGACCAGCGAGCGCCACGCCACCTCGTCGCCGCGCGCGGCGCGTGCGAGGACCTCGGCGGACACCCGTCCGTCGTCGTTCATGCCGCGGGCCGAACGCCCGGCGTCCCCTCCGCTTGCATCGGTCACGCGGGGATGTCCCCGAACTCGACCTCGGCCTCGGCACCGGCACGCGCGCCGTACTCCACGCCGCGGCCCCCGGCCTCGCGGGAGAGGTTGCGGAACGCGGTCGACCGGCTGTCCCAGAGCAGCTCCACCGTGCCCGTCGGGCCGTTGCGCTGCTTGGCGACGATCACCTCCGCGACGTTCGCGCGGTTGGGGTTCGCCTCCTCCCAGTTGGGATCCTGCCTGTGGTAGTAGGCCTCGCGGTGGAGCATCATCACCACGTCGGCGTCCTGCTCGATGGAGCCCGACTCGCGGAGGTCGCTCATGCGCGGGCGGTGGCCCTCGCGGCCCTCGGCCTGGCGGTTGAGCTGGCTGAGGCAGACCACCGGCACGTCGAGCTCGCGGGCCATGGCCTTCACGCCGCGGGAGATCTCGCTGACCTCGACCTGGCGGCTCTCCACGCGCGTGCCCGAGCTCATGAGCTGCAGGTAGTCGATCACGACCGCGTCGATCCCGAACTTCTCCTTCATGCGCCGCGCCTTGGAGCGCATCTGCAGGAGCGTCAGGCCGGGCGTGTCGTCGATGTAGATCGGCGCGTTGGAGAGCGACCCGCACGCGCCGAGGATGCGCTTCCATTCCTCGCGCGACAGCATGTTCTTGCGGAGCTTCTGCCCGTCCACGCCGCTGCGCGCGCACAGGACGCGCTGCACCAGCTGCTGGCGGCCCATCTCCAGGCTGAAGAACGCCACGCCCTTGGACGCGGTCGCCATGTTCTCGGTGATGTTGAGCGCGAACGCGGTCTTGCCCATCGAGGGGCGCGCGGCCAGGATCACCATCTCGCCGCGCTGCAGGCCGCTCAGCATCTCGTCGAGCTCGTCGAAGCCCGTGGGCACGCCCGTCACGTGCTTGCCCTCGTTCTGCTCGAGCGCGCGGATGGCGTCGTCGAGCAGCTCGCGCAGCGTGGATGCCGCGCGCGCCTCGCGGCGCTGCGCGATGGCGAAGATGCGCGCCTCGGCCTCGCCGAGCGTGAGCACCGGGTCCTGCCGCGACTGGTGCGCGTCGACGAGGATCTCGCCGGCCGCGCGGATCAGCTCGCGCAGGGTGGCCTTCTCGCGGACGAGCCGCGCGAACTCCGGCGCGTTGGCCGCGCTGGCCACGCCCTCGGCGAGGTCCATGAGGTACGCCGACCCGCCGACGTCCTCGAGCACGCCGTGGTCCTTGAGCCGCTGCACCAGCGACACGATCTCGAGCGTGGCGGTGGCGTCGTAGAGCGCCACCATGTGCTGGAAGATCGTGCCGTGCCCGGCCTTCGCGAAGTCATCGGGCTGGCTGACGATGCCGATCACGTCGGCGATCACCTTCGGGTCGACGAGCATCGCGCCGAGCAGGCTCATCTCGGCCTCGGGCGCCGCCGGGGGCAGCGCCGAGAAGAGCCGCGCCACCTCGGCCGGGTCGGCCACCGTCCTGCGCACCGCGTCGCGGCGGCGCGAGGAACGCTCGCCGGCCCGGGCGGCATCGCCGCGGCCTTCGGGCACACGCTTCTCGTCCATCGGGTCTCCTTCGCCGGGGCGGCGCCCGGGGGGCGCGCCGGGTGTCACTCGTCGGAGGCGGCGCCGCTGAGCGCGGGCACTGCGCTTCCGGTGTCGACGCACTGCTTCATGAGCCGGCCGACGCGGAAGCGGGCGGTGCGCTTGGCAGGCACCGTGACGCGCTCGAGGGTCTTGGGGTTCTGGGCGATGCGCTCCGCGCGCTCGCGGACGTCGAAGACGCCGAAGTCACGGAACTCCAGGCGGTTGCCGCGCCCGAGCTCGTTGATGATCTCGTCCAGGAAGCCCTGCACGACCCGGCGCACGTCCTGCCGCTTGAGCCCCGTCTGGTCCGCCAGGCGCTCGACCAGTTCCTTCTTGGTGACCGTGGACACGCGTGCCTCCTGTCTCGTCTTCGCTGCTTCCTGAACCCGCCAGCGCGCGGCCACGGGGAGAGGTGCCCCAACCGTGAGGCTGCAGTATGCGAACCACCCGGGGGCGAGTCAAGGAGGAACGCGCAAGTGTTCCGCACCAAAGGGCTTGTGCCACGGCAATTGACAGGCTGTCCCCTCCTCCGGTGGCCGGGCCGTTTCTCCGGAGAACCCTCAGGGCGCCAGGGCCCGCCGCAGGGCCTCCCGGACCGCGGGCTCACCCGACAGGAACTCGATCCCCGCCCGCACCACCAGCCACTCGACGCCGGCGGGCGCCTGAACCACGTGCCGGAGCTTGGCCCAGTCCTTGCCCGTGCAGAGCACGGCGGCATCGTGCCGGCGAGCCTCGCCCGCGATGCGGTCCGCGTCGGCGCGGGTGAATGCGTGGTGATCGGGGAAGCGGAGGTCGGCGCGAACGCGGCCGCCGCGCGCCTCGACCTCCGCCACGAACGGCGCGGGGTTGCCGAGCGCGGTGGCGCACACGAACCGCGCGCCCGACACCGACTCGAGCGGCATGTCGCGGCCGCCTGCACCGAAGCGCTCGATGCGCGTCCACGCATGCCGCGTCCACGCCGCGGGCGGCGCGCCGTGCAGCGACTCGATGCGCGCCGCCAGCGCCGCATCCTCGCGCGCGGCGCGCGTCACCACGACCAGCCCGGCGCGGCGCAGCGCCGATGCGGGTTCGCGCAGCCATCCCGCGGGAAGCAGCGCGCCGTCGATCGCCGGGCGCGTGGCGTCCACCAGCACGATGTCGAGCGCGCGCGCCACGCGCCGGTGCTGGAAGCCGTCGTCGAGCACGATGCAGTCGAAGTCGGTCCGGTCGCGCCGCCGCGCAGCCACGGACGCCACTCGGTCGGCGCCGACGGCGAGCGGCACGCCGGGGATGGTCTCGCGGTACTCGTCCGCCTCGTCCGAGGCGCCGCCCTTCGACGCGTACCCGCGCATGGCGATGGCGGGATGGCGGCCGAGTTGCGTCAGCGCACCGCACGTCCAGCGCACGAACGGCGTCTTGCCCGTCCCGCCCGCCGACACGTTGCCCACGCTCACGACCGGCACGCCGAGCTGCACCGGCGACCGCAGCCCCCACATCGCGCCGTTGGCGCGGACGCCGATCCCGTAGAGGAACGCCGCGGCGTGGGCCAGCGGCGACCACCGCGGGTGCAGGGGGCCCGCGTCGCTCACGCGGACCGTCCCTGCTCGACGACATCCCGACCCGCGACATCCCGACCGACGAGCGGAAGCACGATCCTCGAGGGAAGTCCCATGACGGTCTCCGGGTCGCCCGTGCATGCGAGCGGCCAACCGGCCGCCACGCGGTCGGCGTAGTTGTACCCACCGGCCTTCCCGCGCCATTCCCCGCCCTGCACGTACCGCTCGAGCTCGGCGTCGTCGAGCGGGCCCAGGGAAACCACCGCGGAGTCGGCGCGGATGACCCGCCTCCCGCTGGTGCGGTCGACGACGCACACGCCGGTCACCACCTGGTGCGAGCGCCCCCGGAACCCCGCCACCATCGACCGCGCGTCCTCCGCGCCCGCGGGCTTGCCGATCACGCGCGCGCCATCGACGCACATCGTGTCGGCGGCCACGAGCCAGCGAGGGCCTCCGGCACCGTGGCGGCGGTCGGCCTCGCGCAGGGCCTGCCGCGCCTTGAACCATGCCAGCGCCATCACCATGCGCGCGGACTCCATCCGGTCGGCGGGGGCATCGGCATCGTCGATCGCGGGCACGATCACCTGCGGCTCGACGCCCGCGGCTCGGAGGATCGCGGCCCGACGCGGCGAGCCGCTGGCGAGGATCACCCCATGGTCATCGAAGCCTCCGGGCGCGGCGGAGTCTGGGTGCGGGATGCGTTCGCTGGACGTGTCCATGGAACCGGCGCAGGAAGCGCCGCGGACGCTCAAGTATAGTTCGCCCCCCTGCGCCCCCTGCGGGCCGCCGCCGAACCGATGCCCCAGCCACCCGACAACAGGACCGACATCCGGAACGACGAGCGCGCCACGCTCGGCACCACGATGGCCGGCGCGGGCACCAGGCATTCGGTGGAGACGCTGATCGGGCGCGCGGCGGTCGAGCGCGGGCTTGCCAGCCGCAACCAGGTGCTGCTGGCGTTCGAGCTGATCAAGCAGTACCCAAAGGAGGAGCGCCCGGCGCGCTTCGTCGAGGTGTTCGTGTCGCGCGGGGTGCTGACGGCCGAGCAGATCGAGATGCTCCGCGGCTGGGTGACCGACGACGGCGACCCGTCCGCCAAGAGCGGCTCCAGCATGGCGGCGCCCAAGGTGTCTTCGGCGGAGATGATCCCGGGCTACCGCATCGAGCGGAAGCTGGGGGCCGGCGCGATGGGCACCGTGGTCCTGGCGCGGCAGCTCAGCCTCGACCGGCTGGTGGCCATCAAGCTGCTCCCCAAGAAGTTCGCCACCGACGCGCAGTACATCGACCGCTTCTACAAGGAAGGCAAGGCCGCCGCCCGCCTCAACGACCCGAACATCGTGGCCGCGTACGACGTCGGCCGCGCGCCCGCGGGCGAGTACTTCTTCGTGATGGAGTACGTGGACGGCGACACCGTCTTCGACCGCATCCAGGCGAAGCGGCGCATCGGCGAGCCGGAGGCGCTGCACATCGCGCGGCAGGCCGCCAGCGCCCTGCGCCACGCCCACGAGAAGGGCTTCATCCACCGCGACGTGAAGCCGAAGAACCTGATGATCACCAAGGGCGGCGTGGTCAAGCTGGCGGACCTGGGCCTTGCCCGCGCCGGAAACGACTCCGATGCGGCCACCGAGGAGAAGGGCAAGATCTTCGGCACGCCCTACTACATCTCGCCGGAGCAGATCCGCGCCCGCGAGGTGACCCCGGCCACCGACATCTACGGACTCGGCGCCACGCTCTACCACATGGTCACGGGGCGGGTGCCCTTCGAGGGGCGCTCCCCGAAGGAAGTGATGCAGCGGCACCTCCGCGAGCCGCTCACGCCGCCCGACCAGCTGGTGCCCGACCTCTCGAACGGGCTCTCGATGATCATCGAGATGATGATGGCCAAGGACCCGCGCGAGCGCTACCACTCGGCGGCCGACCTCATCGAGGACCTCGACCGCGTCACCGCGCGCGAAGCGCCGGTGCACGCGCGCCCCAAGCTCGATGCGCCGATGCTCGGGGCGACCGACGGCGCTGACGGCGAGGCCCCGGTCGCCATGGCGGAGCTGCCGCGCGCCGGGAGCCCGTGGGCGACGCCGGTGGGCATCGCGGTGCTTGCGGTGCTGGGGCTGAGCGTCGCCGCAAACGCGGTGATGGCGCTCCTCCTGGTGCTGCGCAAGGGCTGAGCCCCGACGGGCTCAGCGGACCTCGACCAGGAGCTCGATCTCCACGCTCGCACCGAGGGGCAGCGCGTTGGTGCCGACCGCGGCGCGCGCGTGCCGACCCGCCTCGCCGAACACCTGCTGCAGGAGCTCGCTGCCGCCGTTGGCAACCTTCGGCTGCTCGGTCCAACCGTCGTCCGATTGCACGAATGCGCCCACGCGGACCACGCGGACCACGCGCGAGAAGTCGCCGCCGACCTGGTCGCCGAGCACCGCCAGCCCGTTGAGCACGCACTGCCGGGCGGACGCGTTGGCCGCCTCGGGGCTGCACTTCGACGGCACCGGGCCGGTCGCCAGGAGCTGGCCGTCCTTCATGGGCAGTTGCCCCGAGATGTAGACCAGGTTCCCCGAACGCACCGCGGGCACATAGGCAGCGACCGGCTTGGGAGCGGCGGGAAGGGTCAGGCCGAGTTCGGCGAGCTTCGCGTGGATGTCCATGGCGCGGATCGTAGGGAGCCCGAGCCCAATCGCGCTTATTGGCCGCATCGACCTCGGAAATTGGCGAATCGCCGTGCACCTTCGCCAACCGTTGGACGGAGAACCGCGTATCTTGACTGTGGGCACGGCGACCTCGCCGCGCCCGACATCTCGACGCGTCCGAGCCACCTGCAACGGCTCGCCCGACCACCGCGGCATTCCCCGGACCTGCATTTGATGGCAGGAACACGGACCTTGAACTGATGCCATGCCTGCGCCGCGCGGAGGGCCCCGCACCCCGACCTTCAACCGTTGGATGCGGCTTGTGCAGTGCAGTGTCGCCTGGCCTCCGAGGCCCGGCCATCGGTTCCACGACGCAACCAATCGTTCGCTCCTGACGATGCCTCGCGGGCATCGGCGCATTCGCGCCGACACCCCCGGGTCATCACGAGGGCATCCGCCGCGTCGGCGGGTGCCGGCCCTGAGCCCGCGTGCGCGGGCGGCCGAGAATCACAGACGTCGTGCTTGAGTTTCGTTCCGATTGAGGAGACACCGAGTATGAAGAAGCGCGCATTCACGCTGGTCGAGCTGCTGGTGGTCGTGGCGATCATCGCCCTGCTCGTCGGGCTGCTGCTGCCGGCGCTGGCCAAGGCCCAGCAGACCGCCAAGACCGTGAAGGACTCCAACCAGATCAAGCAGATCCACACCGCCATGGTGGGTCGCGCCAACGAGACCAAGGGCGGCAAGCTGCCGACCCCGGGCCTGATCAACCGCCGCCCGTTCGGCACCCAGAACATCCCCGGCGAGGGCGAGGAGGACTTCTCCAAGAACCGCACCCAGTGCCTGTACTCGGCGTGCGTGGCCCAGCAGCTCTTCAACACCGACATCCTGTTCGGCGCCACCGAGATCAACCAGGTGGTCAAGCTCTACCAGAACTACAACTACGCCGCGTACAACCCGGCGCAGGACCTGTACTGGGACGGCGACGTGGTCTCGGGCGGCACGCTTCCGCTGACCACCGGCTTCCGCGCCCGCATCGACGGCGTGGTCGGCACCGACGAGTGCCACACGTCATATGCGCACCTGCTCCTGTGCGGCCTGCGCAAGCAGCAGCACTGGCGCAACAACCTGGACGCCTCGCGCCCGCACATGTCGACCCGCGGCATCCGCAACGGCGTGACCACGGGCGACGAGTACACCTTCAGCCCGACGCTGAAGCTGCACGGACCGCAGAAGAGCTGGGAAGGCAACGTCTGCTTCGGCGACACCCACATGGAGTTCGTCGAGACGATGCGCCCGGACGGCGTCTTCTACGAGTGCGGCACGTTCAACGGCGGCAACCTGGCCAAGGACAACCTGTTCGCCTGCGGCGGCACCACCCCGGCCGAGTTCACCGGCCAGGGCTGCGTGATGACGCAGGGATCGGCGCTCCAGCCGTGGGCCGGCGGCGACACGATGCTCGGCATCCACTACAACCTCGCGACGCAGTTCATCGCGGTGCCGTCGTGGGACCGCCTCGAGAACGCCAACTGACGGCTTCGCAACCACCAACGGCAAGGAACACACCCATGAAGAACAAGCACAAGGGCTTCACCCTCGTCGAGCTGCTGGTCGTGATGGCCATCATCGCGCTCCTGCTCGGACTCCTCCTCCCGGCGCTGGCCAAGGCGCGCGCCACGGCCCGCCAGGTGAAGGACGGCACCCAGGTCAAGCAGATCCACCAGGGCCTGCTCACGGCCGCCAGCAGCTCGGGCGGCCTGTACCCGCTGCCCGGCACCATCAACCACCTCGGCACCGTGCCGGGCCGCCACACGGGCGCCGGCTCGCAGAACGTCGGGCCGGGCGGCGACGAGCGCCAGAACAACCACGCCAACCTCTGGGGCGCCATGATCGGCAAGGGCTTCGTGAATGCCCAGATCCTGGTCTCCCCCGCCGAGGTCAGCTCGCGCATCGTGCCCTGCGCCACGTACAACTTCAACCGCATCAACCCGTCGGCGGACGTGTACTGGGATCCGATCGACGCCGTGGGCGGCGGCACCGGCGGCCCGATCACGGGCTTCCAGGCCAACCTCGACGGCGTGTGCAACACGTCGTACGCCGCCATGCCGGTCGATCCGTCGATCCGTCGTGGCCGCGAGTGGCGCAACACCGGCAACTCGCAGTTCGCCGTCATCAGCAACCGCGCGCCGCGCGGCGGCACGTTCGCCAACACGGACACCACCTTCATCAACTCCAAGACGCTCAAGATGCACGGCGGCGACAAGGAGTGGGACGGCAACACCGGCTACAACGACAACCACATCGAGTTCGGAAGCACCTTCTACCCGACCAACGTGGCCGAGCTCGATCGCGCCCCGCAGTCGGGCGGGCCGGCCAACCAGCCCGGCGTGTCGGCCAACAAGTTCCTGGACAACCTGTTCAAGAACGACGGCGGCGGCTGGCCGCTCTCGTCGCGCTGCTCGGACATCTTCCTGACCATCCAGCGGACGTCGATCAACCCGGCCACCGCGGCGGGCACGTTGATGATCACCAACTGGGACGGCGGCGACCAGTGCAGCTGGGACTGAGCTGAACGCCCCGCCAACACGGCACTTTCCCGCAGCCGGCCCGCCTGGGCCGGCTGCGGCGCTTTTGGGCGTATGGTGAAGGCATGCAGAGGGCCGTGCGGGTCATCGTGGCGGTGGTGGTCGCGGCGGCGCTCCGCGCGGCGTGCGCGCAGGTCGCTGCGCCCGCGGTGCCCGCGTGGAGGCAGGCCAACCGGGTCGCAGTGATCCCGGTGCGCGGCGGGATCGACGCGGTGACCCGTGCCAGCGTGGAGCGGCGCGTGGCCGAGGCGGCCGCGGGTGGGTGCGGCGCGGCGGTGCTGGAACTGGACACGCCCGGCGGCGACCTCACGGCAACCCTCGAGCTCTGCCTCTGGATCAAGGACCGGTCGCCGGTGCCGGTGTGGGCCTGGGTGCGCCCCAAGGCGTACAGCGCCGGCACCATCATCGCACTGGCGTGCCGCGGGATCCTGGTCTCGCCGGGCGCCGCGTTCGGTGACGCCGCGCCCATCTCGGCCATCCCGGGACTTGGCCTGCAACCGCTGCCGCCCGCGGAGCGCGCCAAGATCGAGGCACCGGTGCTCGCCGAGGTGGTCGACAGCGCCCGTCGCAACGGCTACGACGAGACGCTGGTGCGCGCGTTCGTGAGCGCACCCGACGAGGTGTGGGTGCTCGAGCGCACCGACGGCACCGCGCGCGCCTTCGTGGGACGGCAGGAGTACCGCGAGGCGTTCGGCGACGATCCGCCCACCACGCGCTCCGCGGCCAGCCCGCGGTCGACCATCGCCGCGGGCGCACCGGTCTCGCCGTTCGTCGACCTGTCCCTGCGGCGGCGCGCCGACGAGGGGCCGAGCACGCCCGAGGAGCGGGACCGGATGGTGGAGGAACAGCAGACGCGCCCGCCCGTGCGCGAACGGCTCACGCCCGCGGATGCGGCGCAGTGGCGCCCGGTGACGCAGCTCGACGGCGCCGAGGAACTGCTCGTGACCTATGCGCCCGAGGCAGTGGCATGCGGGCTGGCGCACCGCGAGGTGGCCGACGAGCGCCAGCTGCAGGCGTGGTTCGGTGCGGCGACGGTGGAGCGCCGCGACGAGCACTGGGGCGACGCGCTCGTGCGCTTCCTGACGAGCTGGCCCGTTCGGCTGGCGCTGGTGGCCATCATCGCCTGCGGGTTCGTGGTGGAACTGGCCGTGCCGGGGCTCGGGTGGTTCGGGGGTGCAGCCACGGTGGCGCTCCTCCTCCTCCTCGGCGGGCCGGCGCTGGCGGGCGTGGCAGCGTGGTGGCCGCTCGTCCTGGTGCTTGCCGGGTGCGGGCTGGTGGTGCTCGAGGTGCTGGTGATCCCGGGGACGGGCATCGTCGGCTTCGTCGGCATCGCCTGCGCGGTGGTGGGGCTGGTGGGCGGGTTCGTGGATGCGCCGCTCGGCACGCCCGAGGGACGCAGCGACCTCGCCGCTGCGCTCGGCACCATCGCAGGCGGCGGCGCGCTGGCGGCGGCGGGCGCGTGGGTCATCATGCGCGCGCTGCCCCGCTCGCCGCTGGCGCGCGCCACCGTGCTGGAGGCCACCGTGGGAGGCGGCGCGCCGTCGCGGACGGGCGCTCCGCGGCTTCCGCCTGCGGGAGCGCGCGGCACGGCGCTCACGCCGCTGCGACCGGTCGGCAAGGCCCGCTTCGGCGGGGACATCTTCGAGGTCACGGCCGTCGGCCCGATGGTGGAGCCCGGTGCGTCCGTCGTGGTGGTCCGCGCATCCCCGTACGCTGTCGAGGTGGAGGAAGTCCGCGCATGATCCACCTCGCGATGCTCGCAGAGACGGCCGCGGCCGACGGCTCGGGTTGGCTCGTCGCGGGGTTTGCGCTCCTCGGCGCCACGTTCGCGCTGGGCATCGCCGAGCTCTTCGTGCCCACCGCCGGCGTGCTCGCGGTGATGACGGCACTGGCCGCGATCGGGTCGGTCACGTGCTTCTTCATGCACTCGCCGCTGTGGGGCTTCGCGTCGCTGCTTGCCTACTCGGCCGGTGCACCGTTCGCGGTCGTGTTCGGGTTCAAGCTGTGGACGCGCACGCCGATCGCGCGCAGGATGGTGCTCGGGCCGTCGGAGGACCACGCGCCCGAAGGCCACGAGCCTGCCGCTGCCGGAACCGTGCCGGTCGGCGAGGAGGGCATCGCCGCCACGCCGCTGCGGCCCGTCGGCTTCGTGCGCTTCGGCGAACGCCGCATCGAGGCCGTGGCCGAGCACGGCATGATCGAGGCCGGGACGGCCGTCACGGTGGCCGAGTCGGGCCCGGCACGGATCGTGGTGCGGGCACGCGGCTAGCATTCGCGCCATGACAGCTTCAGCCATCCTCCGGTCCGGGACGCTCCTCGCGCAGGCGGCGCCGATGTCGTCGGGCATGGGCGTCGTCTTCTGGGTGCTCCTGGCCATCGCGGGCCTGGTGGGACTCATCGTCCTCATCGTCATCAGCCAGTACATCCAGCTGGCCGTGCAGGCGTGGCTCTCGGGCGCGTCCGTCAGCATCCTCAAGCTGGTGATGATGCGCCTGCGGAAGGTGAACCCGTCGGAGATCGTCTTCAACCGCATCAGCGCCAAGAAGGCCGGGCTGGAGATCGACACGGACCAGCTGGAGAGCCACTACCTGGCGGGCGGCAACATCGAGCGCGTGGTGCGCGCGATGATCGCCGCGGACAAGGCCAAGATCGAGCTGCCCTGGGACCGCGCCACCGCCATCGACCTCGCCGGCCGAGACATCCTCGACGCCGTGAAGACCAGCGTCGACCCGAAGGTGATCGACTGCCCCAGCGTGCAGAGCGGCCGCCAGACCATCGACGCGGTGGCGAAGGACGGCATCCAGCTGAAGGCCCGCGCACGCGTCACGGTGCGCACCAACATCGCGCGGCTCGTGGGCGGCGCCACCGAGGAGACCATCATCGCGCGCGTCGGCGAAGGCATCATCTCCACGATCGGCAGCGCCGAGGACCACAAGAGCGTGCTCGAGAACCCCGACAAGATCTCGAAGACCGTGCTCGCCAAGGGCCTCGACAGCGGCACCGCGTTCGAGATCCTCTCCATCGACATCGCCGACATCGACGTGGGCGAGAACATCGGCGCCAACCTGCAGACCGCGCAGGCCGAGGCCGACACCAAGCGCTTCCAGGCGCAGGCCGAGCAGCGCCGCGCGCTGGCCGTGGCGCAGGAGGCCGAGTACCAGGCCGAGGCGCAGAAGAACCGGGCGCTCGTGGTGCTCGCGGAGGCGGAGGTGCCCAAGGCCATCTCCGACGCCATGCGCAAGGGCAACTTCGGGCTGATGGACTACTACCGCATGCAGAACCTGATGGCGGACACCGGCATGCGCACGGCCATCGGCAAGCCGGCGGGGGAATCCTGACGCGCGCGTCGGGCCCGCGATGCCGGTACTCCACGTGGTGATGCCGGTCTACGACGAGGGACCCACCCTCGCGGAGATCGTGCGCCGCGTCGTGGAGGCGCCGCTGCCGGGCGGATGGCAGGTCGACCTCACCATGGTGGACGACGGCAGCCGACCGGATGCCGCGCGCATCGCCGCGGACGCGGCGCGCGCGTTCCCGGGCCGGGTGCGGCTGATCGTGCACCCGCGCAACAGGGGCAAGGGCGCAGCGCTGATGACCGGCTTCGACGCGGTGCTCGTGCGCGCGTCCGACGCGGACGCGGTGCTCGTGCAGGACGCGGACCTCGAGTACGACCCCGCCGACTTCCCCGCGCTCCTCGCGGCGCTTGCCCGCGAAGGGGTCGGTGCCGTGTTCGGCAACCGCTGGGCGGCAGCCGGCGCGCGGCGCGGCTATCGCAGGATCCATGAACTGGCGAACGGGCTGCTCACCGCCGCGAGCAACGCCGCCACCGGCCTGGGCGTGCACGACATGGAGTGCTGCTACAAGCTGCTGAAGGTCCCGGTGCTGCGGGGCGTGAGGCCCTGGCTCTCGGAGGAGCGCTTCGGCATCGAGCCGCAGGTGGCGGCGGCGCTGGCACGCGAACGGGTGCGCGTGGCAGAGGTGCCGGTGCGCTATGCGCCGCGGACGTTCGCCGAGGGCAAGAAGATCCGCTGGACCGACGGCGTGCGTGCGCTCTGGGTGATCGCCCGCGAGCGTGCGCGCAGCGTCCCGCCGCAGGGAGCAAGGCCATGACCGAGGCCCGTCCGTTCCGTGCGGCGATGTCCGCGATGCTCGCGCCCCGGCGCGCCGCACTGCAGGTCGCGGGCTTCGCCCTCGGCACGGCGCTGGTGCTGTGGGTGGTCAAGGGCGCGCTCGATGCGGCGGCGGACCCGTCGCGCGCGGGCATCATGGAGAGCGTGCGTGCCGCGTGGCAGTCGCGGCCGTGGCTCGTCGCGGGGATCGCCATCACCACGGTGCTCAGCCTCGTCATCGACGGGGCGCTCTTCTGGCTGGTGCTGCTGCCGGTGCGCCGCCTCGGGTTCATGGAGATCCAGTGGCTGACCTGCGTCACCGCCACCAGCAACTTCTTCCCGGTGCGGCTCGGCATCCCGGTGCGGTACGCGTACGCGCTGCTCGCGAACCGGCTGACGTTCATGCAGGCGACGGCCTGGTTCATGGCGCTGACGCTCGTGATCCTGGTGTCGCTCGGCGCGGTGGTGGCGGCGACGATCCTCGTGCCCGAGCCCGGCGTGGCGTGGGGCGCGCTGGTGCTGGCGGCGCTCGCGATCGGCGGGTTCGCGCTCCACCGCATCGCGTCGCTCGGCGCGGTGCGTTCGCGGATGAACGGCTGGGAGCGGATGCTCACCACGCCGGGGACCTACTGGGCCGGTGCCGTGCTGCGGGTGCTCGAGGTCCTGCTCTGGGTGGCCCGCATGTGGTGCGCATCGGAGATCCTTGGGCTCGGCCTCTCGTTCGCCACGGTCACCGTGCTAGGGGTGGCCGCCATCGCCGTGATGCTCAACCCGCTCGGGCGGATCGGCTTCCGCGAGGCGACCACGGTGCTCGTGGCCAACTGGATGGCCGGCGGCGGCATCGACGTCTCGCATGCGGACGGCGGTTTCAAGCAGCTGGCGCTCGTGGAGAGCCTCGGCGAGATGTTCACCACCATCCCGCTCGGGATCGTGGCCATCCCGTTCCTGGTCCGCTGGTACCGCCTGCGGCAGCGCGAGGCCGCCGCTCAGGCGGCGCCCGGCGCGAACTGAGCGCGAACCACGCGGCGCAGCCCGTCGTCGATGCAGAGCCAGCGCAGGCGGATGCGTTCCGCACGCCCGCCGATCCACGGCGCGCGGCCGCTCGTGCGGTCGACGCGGCCGATCGCCGCGCGCAGGTCGTCCGCGGTCGGCGCTGCGCGGCCCGCCGCTGCGGCATGCGCACGCGCGAGCCAGCCCGCGCACGCCACGTTGAGCGCCAGCGCCTGCAGGCCATCGACCACGCTCCACCCGTAGAAGCCGCTTCCCCACGTCCGCCCGCCGAGGACCGTGGCGCGCACCCAGCGAGCGATGAGTTCCTCGCACGCCGTGCGGTCGGGCGAGGACGTGATCGTCTCCGCCGCCTCGATCGCCGCGAACGGCGCGCTCGGCCACCGGTCGCCCATGGCGGGCATGGCGCCCCGGCCGCGCGAGAAGGCCCGGCTGCGCAGGTACTGGCCCACCGTGGCGCGCACGCGGCCGAGCCGCGCGAGGTCCCCGATCTTCGGGTCCTCGAGCCGGAAGAAGGCCGCCTGCCGAAGCGCGGCGAGCTGCTGGCGCGTCGGCGGATCGACCGGGCACAGCGGGAGCTCGTGGGGAATCGCGCCGACCAGCGTGGAGAGCAGCTCGCGGAGCCGCGCGCCGCGCACCTTGTCGAACCGCGCGCGCGCAAGCTGCTGCGCGAGCCACGCGAGCCCGTCCACGCGCACCGGGAGCGGCACGCCGCCGCCGGCCATCCAGCGCTCGACCGCGTCCGCGACGGCATCGGCCTCCTCGGGCGTGGCCTCGGTCCGCGCGTCGAGCATGGTGCGCGCGGGGGCAAGCTCGTCCACCTCGCCGGCCATGCGGCGCACCTCGGCCAGGTGCGAGGCGAGCGAGGCGCCCTTGCTCGCCAGCACGCTCGCGCACGCGAAGCTCACGCCGACGCGCGCGGCGCGCGCATCGGGCGCCAGCGTGAACGGGAACAGCTGGCATGCGACGGGCTTGGCCTCGAACCCGTGCTCGGCGTGGATGCGGCACCTGCCGTCGGGCTGCAGGAACACGCACGCGCCGTCCGCACGCTGGCGCAGGTAGCGGCGGCCGCGGAACTCGACGGTCACGTCCCCGAGCTCGCGCTCCCAGCCCTGCTCGCGCAGGCGCGCAAGGTCGCGCTCGCGAAGCTGCACGGTGAAGTCGCGGCAGCAGTCGCCGCAGCCGTGGCAGCTGTAGCGCTGCTCGCCGAGCGGCAGCACCTTCAGCGGGATGGCCGGGGCGGCCGCCACGCTCACCACGCGATCCGCTTGTGGCGGATCAGGTACGCCAGGCGGCGCACGGCGCGCCCGCGGTGGCTGAGTGCGTTCTTCTCCTCGGGTGCCAGCTCCGCGCTGGTCATGCCGCGGTCGGCGAGCCACAGGTGCGGGTCGTAGCCGAACCCGTGCCCGCCGCGCGCCTCGTCGACGATGGTGCCCTCGAACTCGCCGCGCGTCTCCACGAGGACCGC
>Ga0172367_10002696_pt1 | contig 24055 bp, 12 predicted proteins | sample Lak10m_FD_114542 | JGI IMG/M metagenome (GOLD analysis project Ga0172367, IMG submission 114542) | Freshwater microbial communities from Kabuno Bay, South-Kivu, Congo - kab_022012_10m | ecosystem: Environmental > Aquatic > Freshwater > Lake | place: Democratic Republic of the Congo: South-Kivu... | reverse complement strand
CATCATTAATGGGTGAAACAAATTAAAAGCCATGGGCATGCTCGACATTAGGTTGTTGAATAGCCTGTATTCATCAATGGTTTCTTTTGGCAACCTTTTATTTACTCGCCATTGGGCGTAAGCAAAGGTCTCGGGATAAAAGAAGTTGCGTCCATTGGACTCACCATCATTCATCATATTGCCATAACAGGTTGGTTGACGGTTTTTGTCAACTGAGTTTTTATTGGGACCAATGCCTATTTCTAAGCCGTTTTGTACGCGCCAAAGTGATTGTAGCTTGCGGGCTTTGGCGGTGAAGGGATTGTCGGATGGGGATTGGGGACCGAGGTTCGGAGTTTGATGAGGTTCTTTTAGTCTGTTCTCGCGGATTGTTTCTTCTGCATGGTCGGCAAAATAGTCCGGGTCGTAATCAACTCCGTTTTGCCGACAAGCTTCCATTACACATTCGTATATTACCATAAAATCGGGCATAAGCGGATTTTCATAAGCTTCAAAGCAATGATACCTTTCTTCGTCTAATTCTAATTTGTATTTGCCAACAACATACCCTGAACGATAAACATAGAAGTAATCGGTTTTCTGATCGTAAAGTAATCCAAAGCGCATATCATTATGCAGTTGATAACCCTTCAGCATAGCCACGTATTGTTCGGGTTTTATTCGTATTAGTAGAAACTTTTCCACCCATACTTTGGCATGGTTTAAGGCATTGATGGCCGAGGCATAATTGAATGTATTGACGGGCATTGTTTCAGGTACTGAATTTATGCTTGTGTCGATTTTGATCTGTTGAATTACCGGCGTTTTTTCTCCATTTAGGAAAATATCCAGAAACCGGATTTCGTCGGGTAAGGTTACTATTTTTTTGTCGCGTGAAGTTTGCCAATGATCACATGGGGAGAAATAGTCGGAGACTGCATAAGGAAGCTCCTCTTCTTCCAGACCTTGCAACATGCGACGATACCATTCTATATATTGTTTATTTTCACCTATACATGATCTCAGAAAATTAAAGTTCTCTCTTTCAAACCTATTGGTTAATTCAATAACATCTGTTACGTTTTCATTATTTATATCTATCTGTTGTTGTATCCAAATGGAAGCAATGGTTTCATCATGAAATGCATTGATAAAACTGCATCTCCAGCTTAGCCCTGAAGGGGATAAGGAAGGTATGATATGTAACTTTTCGTATCCCCGGGTATGCAAAATTCCAGCCATGTGAAGGACTTTTTGCATATTTATCATGTAATGGTTTTTGTCCATACACAGTGTTTGTTTTGGCTATATATTAAATGATTATCAACAATTTATAATTGCAACTATTCATTATTTTCTGAATCGCCTACTGGTTCCTCCTCCTCATTAGTAGTATCATCTAACACATTGTTATCACGGGCAATTTTCTTACCCATTGCCTTTTCAATTCGTTGCAATATTTGTTCTTTTCTGTCCTCGTAAAATGCCATAAAATCATTTTTAAATAGAATATCGGAATTTGCAATGTGACCTTTCAACACTTCGCACAATTGCTCTTTCGAGATATTTCGTTTGCTCATAATCCGTTCAAGATATTTGGAAGGTGCATCACCGCTCACAAATTTATTGGTTGGGCCTGATAATGGTGTCTTGTTAATGATGCTGTTATAATAGTCTGGAAGTATTCCATTTTCCTTCTTTTCGCACCACGCAACCGGAAATATATGATGAATGTCTATCCCATCTTCAAAATAAGTGCTGAAATTTATTTCTGTACCCGAAATCCAGTCTTTTGGATTATCTTCAAGCATTAATGCGTAAACGCCCTTATAAGCTGCACTATTTCTGGTCCTTAATGTAAATAATCGATTATGTGAGAAGTTAGATTCAAAAACCGTTTTTGGTTCAGGCCCATCGTTCTTAATCCATTCAACCACCTGAGTAAGGTCGAGTGCATATCTTGTTTCATTGGCGGCTCCATACAATTCACCAAAAACACCATTCCAAAACCATTTCATTAATTTTGCCTTTTTAGTCATGTTATCAATTTCGCTGCCTAAATGAGCTAAAATTGCTGCCATAGGTATTAATTGAGTCGCATAAGGTAAGTCGCGCCAGGAATAAATATGATTTTCTTTAAGTATTAGTGAAGCTTTTTTAAAACCTTCAACAATAATATTCTTGAATTTCAGATAATCGGATAATTTCAGGTTCAACATTTCCTTCCGTTTGGCGCTTACAGCAGGCGCATTCTCTATTGGACCAGGAAAAGACAATTTATTTTGATACGTTGCGTAAAGTGTTATTGACTGAAGTAAATCTGTATTGCTGGTATAGTAAAGAATATTGGTGCTCTTAAATTGATTTTGAATTTTAGTCCAGTCTTCTTTCAAATCAAATTCATCTGATGCAAAAGTGGCTGTAAGCAACTCAAACACTGTTAGAGAAACTCCACCTGTGTTTACCTTTTCAAAGACCTGACAAACTGCTTCTTTGGGATTCTCCTTTTTCATTACTATAACCGGAATGTCATAATTATTAAAATCATAAATGACTTTTTTCATAAACTCATTCCAGAATTTAATCTTATCGCTGTCGTATTTCCAGTATTCAAAAAACTTAGGATACCAGTCAGCCATCTCATCTACCATATTCACAGGATACATCATGTTCTCAAATTCATATTCCTGCTTCGACAAATCAAGTACCACATCTCTTCCGATATTTTCGGTCAGAATTTTGTTTTCGTTGATGGAAAATATCGCTTCTTCAAGGTCGGTGTCTGGATCCATCGCTTTCACCATATCAATATAATACCAGCGTTTAATTATTCCTCCTCTGCTATTTCTGGTTACTACAGCTTTGTTCGAAAAAATGGTTTGATAAAGTGATGTAAGTCGCTGTTGACCATCCAAAATCAACATTTCGGGTTTTGTATTATCGGGAAGTTGCACGCTTTCAATCGGTTTCGATTTAAACCGAACCGACTCATTACCCGTTTCGAGTAACATAATTGCTCCAATAGGGAAACTTTTGGCTACACTTGCCAATAATCCTTTTATTCTGAAATCGTCCCAAACCCATCCCCGTTGGAAATCCGGCAACTGAATTTTTCCTTTTTCTACATCTTTGAGTAGCTCAAATAAACCTTTCTTTGTTGAATCAAATGAATCCATATTTTTGTTTTTTGATATATTGATAAATATGTTTTTATAATTTAAGTCTAATAACCTTACGAGGTTATTAATACAATTTATAACCTGTACAGGTTATAATATAAATGTTTATCATGGGTACATTTTGCAATTTTTTACCAACGTTTTAAATGTCATGACTAATTTATTTTACATTATTTCTTTTATTCAAACTCTATCCTTGGTTCACTCAAAACACTCAAATCCACTTTTGTTTCGTAGGGTTTGGACTTTGCCTTTGCCTCAGCCTTCGCCTTACTCTTCTTCTCCCACATCCCTTTTTCCACTTCCTCCGCATGGATTTTATGGTTCAACTCCAACAACCGTTTGAGTATTTCCTTGCGGGCTTTGGGGTGTATGGTGTAGCGCACGCGGTCGTTTTCGGGCAGGTAGTCCACTTCGTAGAAATCGTGCCTAAGCGCAATGCCGCTCTTAGTTTCATCTCCCTGAGCGTGAAAACCTTGAGTTGCGCTCGTTCCCCCTCCATGGGAGGGGGTTAGGGGGAGGTCCCAACCGTACGCTTCCAACACTGCTTCGTCCATAAGTACGTGCAGGCGGCGGAGTTCGACGATGCCGGCTATGGCTTCTTCTATTGTGCAGGAGCCTTCGGTTTTTTGCAGGTGATTCCACAGGTTCCACACTTCTTTGCCGTATTGCTTTTCTATCGCTTTTTTATCTAATCCCTCCAGGTCTTTGCTCTTTATTCTTTGTTCTTGTATCTCTTTGGCATGAAACGCATTATAAGTCTTGGTTAAGCCCAACTGCATCCGCAACATCAACTGCCGACGATGTTCGTGATAGGCTTCGCCTATTTCTTCGAGCTTTTGCTCCAGAGTGGTGGTGAGGTTTTGGGGGAAGGGAAATGGTTGTAAAGCTTTAGTTGGAATATAATATGATGTGCCACCTAATGTACTTCTTTCTTTTTCAGCAAATACACAATGGATAGTTGAGTTTAAATAAGCACAGTACTGAAAGTTTTTAAATCCAAATATTATTAATGCCTGATCATAAACATAATTCTTATTTACCCATATTGGTTGAATGTATTTAGTAGCTTGAGAAATTGCAAGCACCTTGTTTTGATTTTTAATTGAATTATATAAATCTACGCCCTTTCGAGCGTATTGCCACCATTTTTCTCTATAACCTTTATCTTTCAGAATAATCCTTTCTGGCTTTACATCATTTAGAAGTATATTGTATGCTTTAGGGTAATTATCTTTACAATAATCTTCGTACCAATCATAAAAATTGATAATCCAACGGCTGGGCTTCTGTTCAATATCGTTATTAATATCATCGCCATTTAAGTATTGGAATAAAACATCTTTGTATTTTTCTTCTTTTGAAATAAATTCGTTTGCTATTTCTTCATTTATAATGAAACCTTTGCCTAATACAACAGAGCCTTGAAAACTTTTTAAATCGTTTTGTTTCAAAACAAATGGATTAATAAGGATTTGGTCATCGTCTAAATATGAATTTATTGAACTGACAATTTTATTAGCTAAGACAGATTTGTGTTTCCAAATTTGTTTTGTAATTGTAACTAAAGACACTTCTACTGTTGCTTTACCCGGCCAAGGTAAACTTTTTATCGCATGATTAATTGAACCTGTCTGAATAATATGCTGTAAACCTGATATTCGTGAATCACCTTGAGCAATTGAATTAGTTGAGATTAAAGATTGAAAACCAGAATCAATAATAATATCATAGATTCTTCTAAAGAAATAAACTACAAAGTCAATATTTCCAATAGAAGGTTCATAATTATATTTTATAAAGTTCAAATAATCATCCCCAAAATTTCCACTAATCTTTTTTCCTCCCAAAAACGGCGGATTTCCCAATATACAATCAAATCCACCTTCTTCATTAAAGACTTCCGGAAATTCCAGAAACCAATGAAAGAAAGCTTTTTCCTGCGCTAATGCTTCAATTTTTCCAAATTTATCGCCTGTGGGCAAGTTGTAACCCTTTATGGTAAGCCGATACTCGGCATCGGTGGATATGTATTTCTCCGTTTCTTTGGTTTTTGGGATAAAAAACTGCGCTACCTGCGTGTCGGCTAAGTTTTTCATAAACTTATAGCCTTTACCGGCTAAGAATTTTTTATAAGCACGGGCTTTACGTTCAATTTCTTCGGGCGTGGTTTCGGGTTGTTGGTTAAAGGTTTTGTATTCGGCTATAGCTTCGTGCACCGAATCGTTGGTGGTTTTATCGAAGTCGGCTTTTACCTGTTGTCCTTCGCTGTTACGGGCTTTGCGTTCCCGTATGTTTTGGTCGCGCAGTGCTTTGGCAATGATTTTATCGTCACCGGGCAAGGTTTTAAAGGCTTCGTCGGCAATGCCGTTTTCCAGTTCGGAGCGGTGAGCCAGTCCTACAATGGCATCGCCACATTTAATGTGGTGGTCCAGGAAGTTGAGTGGTTGTCCGGGTTCGTGCGCTTCGAGCCAGAGTGCTACTTTACAGAGTTCTACGGCCAGCGGGTTTTTATCCACGCCATAAATGCAATTCCGGATTACATCGCGCGTAGCAGTACGCATAGCTGTGGGTGTGGGTTGGTCTTCCTTGCTGCGGTATTTTGCCAATTCAAAACCCACGCGTCGGGCAGCCGAAAGCAGAATATGCCCGCTTCCGCACGCTATATCGCAGATTTTCAGGTTAAGAAGTGCAGCCCCTCCAACCTCTCCGCCAGCTGGCGGAAGGCTTTTTAGCTGTTCCGGTGTGAGGAATTTTGTAGGGTTACTTAGTCTATCCTGAATCAAATAATCCAGTGAATGGGTGATCAATGGTTTTACCAGTTCTTCGGGCGTATAATGCGAGCCGCTTTTGGATCGTTCGTTACCTTGCACAAAGCTGAAAATGGGTTGCCCCATATTATCAGTAAACACGGGTTGGTATTCGAGTAAACCCTCGTAAATGGAGCCAAACTCTTCTACGTCTAAGTCGGCGTAATTGACCCGCACCAATTGCCCGTTTTCGTTTACAAAAGTTACTAAGTAGCGTATTACTCTTAGCAGGCATTCATTATCGAGCATTTGATCGCTGACAACGCCCAATGCCGAAGGCGCAAAAAGCCCCGAACCAAGCGGTGCAATGCCTAACTTTTTTCCATAAGTGTCGTATTCGAACAAGGAGAAAGTAGTGAGCAACGAATGCCAGAGATCGGTTTTGCGTGGATCGATATAGGTCATTTTCACCGCCAGTTTGGTGAGGCGTTGTATGCTGTAGTAATCGTAATAAATATTGCGTTTTTTGTTGAGCTCTTCGTCGCGCTTGTCGGCATAAATCAGTTTACGCTCTTCAATTACCAGCAAAAATAACATGCGATACACCAGACGTAGGGTGTACAAATAATAGTCGGAGGGTCCAATCCGATTATCGAGCACCAATTGTCGTAAGTGTTGGTTTTGGGCTTGTGTCAATAGTCCATTGGCGAGTTCACGTATGGAACTTTCCACCGCAACGCTTAACCGTTCGCGTATGCGTGAACCGGAAGCAATGGCTTCCTGATGGTAAAACTCAATATTGCTGTCGGGGCCGGCATCCATTTTTTCGGGCATACGGCTGGCATGAAGCGTACGGTAAAGCAGTGCAAACTCCACGTACAATCCTTCTTCCATCATTTGCTCCAGATCGAACTCTAAGTAACTCAGGCGGCTGAGTCGGGTAGCGTCGCGCAGCAAGCGCAAAAACCTACCATTGCTTACCAAACCATAGAGGTGTTCGGTATTGTTGAGGTATTCCTGCATCAGTGCGTGTGGCGAAAGGCGCGTTCCGCCGGTTTCGGGGCGTTTGTCCAGCGATTGTTGCACACCTACTATATGAATAGGAAAACCATCTTTGTTTGACGCACGATGACTGATGGCGTAAGACTTGTCGTTGATAATTTCGGCAGTGGACGAATTGATTTCGTAGCCGAGTACCGACAATAGCGGAATCATCCAATTACGGCGTGTTTCGGTAGTACCGCTGTCCGAATCTGACAGTGCGTCCCGTTTGATCTTGAACACATTCCAATTACTCACCGCCAACGACCATGCCAGATTGATCTCGTCGCGAACTGATGCACCCGGATGCAGATTAAAATCGCTTGCTTTCTGAAAACGAATGTCTTCGGTTCTTATTTTTTCAAGTATCTCGCTTGTAAGTATGTTTCCCTGAATGGAAATGGCACTGTAGTTCATAGGTTATTTCAAAAAGGATATTACACAGATTTTAATTCGTTTTCAATTTCTTCGATGGTAGGCAAACTGCTTCTGAACTGTTCGGGGAATTGCTTCGTAAGCTCATATTCGGAAACACCAATGGGTTGATTGATATTTTTCAGTGCATATTCCACAATGATATTGTTTTTGTTTTTGCAAATCATCAATCCAATGGTTGGGTTGTCGGTTGGATGTTTTAATAAATCATTAGCAGCCGAAAGATAAAAGCTTAGTTTACCTGCAAACTCAGGCTCAAATTCGGTGGCTTTGAGTTCAATAACCACATAGGCCCGAAGTTTTAAGTGGTAGAACAGCAAGTCAATGGCATATTCTTTATCGCCCACCTGCAAAGGAACTTGTTTGCCCACGTAGGCAAATCCACTGCCTAACTCCAATAGGAATTTTGTAATATTTTCGACCAGGGCGTTTTCCAATTCGCGTTCCCTGTAATTCTCTGTGAGGGTAAGAAAATCGAATTGATAAGGATCTTTGAGCAATTGATGCGCTAAATCGGACGAATTTTCGGGCAAGGTGTTTTTGAAATTGGTGATGGCCTTCCCTTGTCGGCTGTAAAGTCCACTTTCTATTTGTAGGCTCAACACTGCTCTGCTCCAGCCGTTTTCAATGGTTTTTTGAATATAAAACAAGGCTTCCTGTTGATCAGTAGATTTGCTGAAAATCAAAATATTATGTCCCCATGGAATTTGGGCAACAAGTTGTTGCCAAATTAGATCCGTAGCTTGTGGTTTTTTGTTTTTATCAGATGGTTGTATTTCTGCAACAAGTTGTTGCAGAGTTTGTCCAACAGGTTGTTGGATAATTTCTTCACCAGCTTGAGTCTGCATCTCCAATTGGGCAACAACTTGTTGCCCAATTGGAGATGCATAAAATTGATAAAATTGTCGACAATACTTTAAATTACGAAATGACAATCCATTCATATTTGGAAATTCATCTTTCAAGTCTTTGGATAGTTGCTCTAAAAAGCTTGTACCCCAAGCAGTTTGTTTCTCGCTGATCATTTTACCCAAGTCCCAATAAAAACCAATTAACTCAGCATTTACGGCCAATGCTGCTTTTATCTGACTGGAACGAATTTTAGATTTCAGGTTCATTAGCCATTCTTTGTACTCCTGATAACCCTTTATGTTTATTGATTTATCCATCATCGTTAATTTTTACAAAGCTTTGGGTTTTGGTAATAAAATATATACGCCCATTACATCCGGAGGTAAAACCGGCGTAGCTTTCTCGTATCTGCGTCCACCAATCAGTTCTTTGAAATGACCATGTGCCTCCACTAATTTCTCGGCACGCTGATTGGCCAGCTCCATAAATTGTGCTTTCAACTCCTGAAACCGCAACAATTCCAACCGAATATCTTCTTGCTGACGTTCGGCAGATAGGTTGGATAAGGTATTGGCATTCGCCAAAAGTTCTTTTGCGTCGTTGTACTCCAGCGTTTCAACCTGTCCGTTTACAGTGCGGTAGCCCCATAAATACATTTCTTCCGCCACCGACTCTTTGCTTGAACCCACTTCTTTAATCACGTTACGCACCCGGAACATGATCAAACTGGTTTTGGTGTTGACAGCATCGGTTTGAATTTCGCATACACGTGCTAAACGCCCATACTCAGGATGTGAGTCAAAAGCAATGGCAATAAGAAACTGACAGAGTTGTTCCACAAACTGATGATTTCGTCCGATATACAAGTATCCCTTTGGAGTTGGGGAAACAAAACTCACTTTTAGGCGTTGCTTGCCTTCGAAATAACGTTTGATATGTGCCGGTAAATTTTGTGGTTGTAAGTTGTATCCGGCTACTCCATCCCATTCGCAACTACCACCTAATTGTTGCACTGCATTACGAACTAATGTAGCGACCGCTTTCGGGTCACCAATAGCTTCGTCCACTTCGGCGAGGTCTTTTTTAATAATTTCGGGATCAATGGATTGGTGTGCGAAAATGTCACGCAGGTTTTCACCTTTGCGTCGGGCATTTTCCAATTCGTTGGTAATGGTATGATCGGTATCGGCAAATAACTTTTGCTGTATAGGGTTGTTTTTACTCTCTTCAAATAAAATACGTTTAGCCGCTTCGGCCATAATGGATTTACTGTTTTCGCCAATAGCAATTGTAACGCCAATGGATTTTTGAATTTCGCGCACCTTTTTAATCAACACATCCAATACAAACATATCCATGGCATTGTCTTCGCCGTACAACACGTATGTTTTAATGATCGGTGCAGTTTGTCCAAAGCGATCTACACGACCTTCGCGTTGTTCAATTCGGTTCGGATTCCACGGCAAATCGTAATGTAAAACGGCAGTAAAATACTCCTGTAAATTGATACCTTCACTGAGGCAATCGGTAGCAACAAGTACTCTTTTCTCGGCATTGCCCATTATTTCAATGCGCTCTTTGCGTTGTTCATCAGCCAATTCGGATGTTATGGCCTCGACATGAATGTTTTTAGGTATTTCCGCCTTTAATCGTTCTGCAACATATTGAACCGTAGAAATATAATGACAGAAAACAATGGGATCAAAACCTTCTTTTATCCATTGTTTCACCAGCTTTACAGTAACATCTAATTTCCGATCCAGGTTGTTTTTTGCTAATAATCGGGCTTCAGCTTGCAGGTCAGACAATTCAGATAGTTCGTCTTGTTTGAATTCAAGTGTTTCGAGCAAATCTTGTCGGGGAATATCCGAACTGTATTCCAATTCTTCGAACAAAGTGTTTTCAATGGTTGGGATAGATAATTCATCGTCGTCAAAAGCTATTTTTTCTTTTCGACGCTCCAACATATCAATAGCCATGTTTGGACTACTCATAGCTCCTTTAATCAATGCAATGGCTGCCCATGAGCGCAGTAATTGTGTTTGTTTGTTGTCGGTTTCAACTGCTGATATACCACGTGCAAAACGAATCAGATTATGATAAAACAATTGATATTCGGGAGTTAACACATAGCCAATTTCCTTGGAATCTCTATCCGGAAATTCTGTTTCTTCATTCAACCAACGTTTAATATGATCCCGTTTGCGTTGAATAAAATGGCGTGCTAATTTAATCTTTTCTCTCTGCTCAATGTTTTCAAAATTCAACGCTTTAAACTCCGGTTTAAGCAATCCCAATAAGGAAGTAAACTCAGTGTCTTTACCACTGTGAGGAGTAGCGGTGAGTAAAAGAATATTTTTGTTTTCGTCCTGCGCTAAATCGTATAACAGGGCGTAGCGTTGTTGTTGCGTTTTTGATGTCGCATTCTGTGGCAAAGCACAAGTGTGCGCTTCGTCGACAATTATAAACTCAGGGCAATCGTGGATAAATATTCCTCTACGTTTATCGGCCTTAATATAATCAATTGAAATCACCTGAAAAGGAATGTGATGAAATACACTCTGGTCATCAGGGATTTTACGGTCCAGTTTGGCAGCCGTACTTGACCGAATTATTTCGGCATCTATATCTAATTTATCTTTAATTTCATGTTGCCATTGTTCACATAAATGAGGGGGACAGATAACGGCAAATTTTCGCACTTCGCCGCGTTCCATCATCTCTTTCAAAATAATAAGCGCCTCAATTGTTTTCCCAATACCCACATCGTCGGCAATCATTAGTCGAACTACATCTTGCTTTAGTGCCATAACAAGAGGCACTAACTGATAGGAACGGGGCCGAAACGATAACTTACCCATGCAACGAAAAGGTCCAGCAGCATTTCGGAAAGATAATCTTGAAGCATCGAACAGGATGCGCGCCGTTTCAAAAGCTCCTAATTCAGTAGGTTTAGGTTCCGGAAAAGTTGCGCTTTTTATTTGTTCACTTGCTAATTGTATGGGTAAATAAATTGCTGTTGTTTCTTCGTCGGAACCACCTAAAGGTTTAATGCGAAGTATATCAACATCCTCGGAAGGTAAAACCATCCAATCTCTTTGTCGGTAATTAATTAGTGTTCCGGGTTGCCGGTTTGTATATGTTGCCATTGATCAATTGATTTTTCTGAATATATCTTTTCTTCTGCTTATTAAATCCTCAACTTTCTCGGTATAATGCCATTCAATCACATCATACCCCTGTTCTTTCAATAATGTTCTTTTGTGAAGATCATCCGCTTTTATACTTTCTTTATCATGTACCGAACCATCGCAAAAAATCAATACAGGTCCATTTTGAGTGTTGTACACAAAATCGGCATTGATATAAAAATCAGGGATATTTACCTGCGCCTTGTCGGGTAAGGCCAGCTTGTTGCTGTACAGATATTTGATTAGTGGTAGCTCGGTTCCGCTTGATTTATCATAATTTTCCAACAGGTAATTGTATTGTTTTTCTCTGTCGTTACCTTTTTGAAGCAACGATAAATCGCAATCCATTAACTGTTCCAGCACTTCTTTGATACTGTGTCTATCCAGAATTTCATGGTCGCGTTGATTGTAATAGGATAATAAATCTTCGTAAGTTGCTCTTGGAAGTGTAGTCCCTTTTTCAGTTTCCGTTCTTGTTTCCGGATCGAAGTGCATACATCTGTAACTTTTTTCAAAAAGCTCCTTTAGTTTAGTCGGTTCCTGTATTAACTGCGAAAGAATACCCAAACAACCTTCGGAGGCTTCGTAAATTAAAATGTTTGGTTTATTAATATTTCCCATAACCCGAACACCAATTTCACTTTCTTCTACCTGAAACAATCGTTCGATACCACGTTTTAGCGCATAACTCAATGATATAGTTTGTTCAGCTGTAATTTCCATATTCGACAAAGGTTGAATGTAAAGGGTGTCGGATGTATCCCGAACAAAAACCATCACATCTTTCTTATTATCCTGAATTACCTGATCTTCCAGTTCTTTTTGAGTCAGCCATTTACCATTTCTTTTGTCAATAGCAAATCCATCACTTTCGGATCTTTTGGCCTTTCTGTTTATTTTAATCAACTCGGTAGATTGATCATAAATCAGATTTAATAGATTTTGTCCAGCTTTTTGAATCACTACACTTTTGGTATGCTCAATACCTTTGGTATATCTGAAATACTCCTCAATATCATAACCTGATGTTGAACGTTCTTCTTCGATACATGAAATTCGTTCTTGTGGAATACCTTCACTTTCAGTCATTTCAATCAATGAAGTTATGAACTCCATTTTATCACCCTGTAGTGCTGTGCGCGTAATTGGGTCAACATTGGCTAATACAGCTTCGTCATCAAGAAAAGCGAAACCGGTATCTTTGGAAATTTTAATTCTACGTTGAATATTTTCAGCATCCAACAAGGACATTCGGTTAATTTTATATTTACTACCGTTGTGATATAGTGTGTTGTGTGGCCCAAATTCCTTTAACGCAATAGATCGTGGTCGTGACAAGTACTCTCCATCACCGGTGTGTTTGTAGCCAATAAATGTACGAATGGGTAAACGTGTAAAATTGTATCCCGGTAAAAAGCCTTCGGCCGCTAAATATCTGAAAATATAAAACTCAGATTCATTGTTATTACCAGCCTTTGGATCATTTGTCAGCAATTCAATTTGTTTTAATCCAACGTTGTGTTGCCTTTTGGCATCAATTTTCAATTGATTATCGCCCATAATAACGGGATCGTCAAGAATAATACGAGACTTTACAATCATACTACGAGCAGCTCTGTAAAGGCTAATCCAACGATCAAAGGATTTGCAAAAACGGGCTGTAAATGAATTGACTTTATTCGCTAACCAATCATTGGTAAACCACCAGGTACGTATCAACTCTGGTTCGATAGTGATAATTACATTTTTAAATGATTCTATCCATTTGTGGCTAAAGTTATTTAGTTGGTTATCAATGGTGTCAATTAATTGCTGTTTTACTTTGATATTGTGTTCGTCGGATAAATCAAGCAATTCTGAGACTGAAGATTTTAAGTCACTTAATGATAATTCCATTAACAGGTACGCATTGAAGTGATTCATTAATAACTCTTCGTTTAACATATCAATACGTGGTGGAATAACAGAACCTGCCACCATGGTTTCAGAAGCTTTAAAGTAATTCTGATCGTGAGGTGACCATGCAGAGCAATAGGTAAATACAACAGCTGTTTGTCCACTTCGACCGGCACGCCCGCTACGCTGCGCATAGTTGGCAGGGTTTGGTGGTACGTTGCGCATGTGAACAATATTCAAATTTGCAATATCAATACCCAATTCCATGGTTGGGGAGCAGAATAAACTGGATATTTTTCCTTCTCTAAAATCACCTTCCCTTTCAATACGCATGGCACTTGATAACTGACCGGTATGTTCTCTGCCAAGTATTTCTTTAGGATATTTCGTAAAATCAGTTGTGTACATTTGTTGGAAATAAAGGTTAGGCTTTATTTCCAAATTTTTGTATGTGTTTATTCTTGTGGCATCAATCGCTACTGTTTGTGAATCACCAGGCAACCAAATTAAATTGTCAGAACGAAGTAAATAGCCGGTAATTGCACCACCTGAACCTCTAAGATTTTCTTTTTTTGTCAATATCCCCGTTGTGACTAATCGTTCGCAAAGCAATTCAATCATCGTTCTGTATTCATCTTGTTTAAAAGCAGTTCCGGTTTCCTGAATCATTTTCCGTTTCAAATACTTACCAAAACCAGATCGGGCACCCATAGTCGCAAAATACACACCTCGCTGCGTACTTCTACCAGGCCGAAAAGCTACCATATATGTTGGAGTTTCAATATTCTCTTTGTGATCTAACGACCAAAGTTTTTTGTCATCCAATTTATTTTTGAGGAAGTTCTCAATTTCAGATCGCTCTTCGAGTAAATAACGATGATATATTGCGTAGTTTGTTCTGAAAAAGTTTAAAAACTGCACTAATATTTCTTTTCTTAATGCTGACGATATACTGTCAAAAAAATCAATGCCTCTGAATTTTTCATCCATTGAGCATAGTTTATCAAGCCGGTCATATTCGACCTTTAGTAATGCCGTTTGTTCAAGATTTGGTAAGGTATAGCGCCAACCTCTTTTGAGGTCCTGAAAAATTCGATATAACAGATAAATTCGAATAGCACGTTCATTATCCGGTTCGCCAAAATCAGGGTCGGCTGACGGTATTGACGCATAAGCCTTTTCGTCTAACTTAAGTTCAAGAAAAACTCTTTCGGCAATATTGTGAATGTTTAATCCTTCAGGATTCTTTTTTAATGCCACATTCATAGCCGAACGAAGCCGTATAGTGGAAAGAAAATCATTAAAATGGCCAGCTTGCAATGAAGCATCCTGACGATTGTCAGTGAAACTTAAGAGCTTTTGGTTTTTTAGTTTCTCGTTTTGTTGAAATAACGAGTCAACAACGGCATACGACATAATAGTTGTTGCAGTACTTCTCCCCTCACTACCTAATTTCATCAACTTAGTGCCTTCGTTTGTTCTTGAATCCTCGTATATAATACCTGCAGTAGGATCAATTCTTAATTTTACAGGTATATAATAGCCTTTTAAAGGATATATTGGTTCGTTTGAATATTCACCTTTCGAATTAAAATAAATTCGTTTTGGCATGTGCCAATCATAATAAGGTTTAAACTGGTTTTCAGCAGCGTTAAGCCACTCTGGTGGCGCAATTTCAATAGGATCATCAGCCCAAAATTCTTCATCTTCATCTAAAATCAAATAGCCTGATTTAAAGTTACTTTCATTCAGTTGCTCCCCTTTTCCTTCCTGCACACTTAGAGTTTTAACCGGCTCATCAGGGTTTCTTGGTAATAATTTTTTATTCACAATATCTTTCTCAACGCATAAAAAATCGATACCTGAATAACGACTAAATAAAATCGGATAAAGTAGCTTTTCTACCTTATCATCTTTGATATATCTGCCGGATTGTATGGTGATCTTTCGTATATCACGAGATTCTAACGTAACTGAAACGGTGCTTGTTTGTGAAATAAACTGGTGGAAACGGAAAGGCAAGAAACTAAGTTTTGATCCGGAAATTCTATTTTTCTCATTTAGTAACTCAGCCCATTTTAGTAATTCAATCAATGTTTTTTCAATAACAACTGAATCCAGTTCGGTAATTTTCTTTAACTCATGAGCAATGCTTTTAAATGTTCTTGGCTTTCCTCTTTCAAGTACATTTTCGTTTATTTTTAATGCAATATTGAGTTCTAACCAATTAGTAAGCGGGTTATTTACAAAGCTATCCTCATTTGCTCCGGGGTCAACACCTTTTATTAATTCGTTTCGTAATTCTAATGCATTATAGATTATTCCTTTTGTACAGGTGTTAAGATGCTCTACAATAATTTGGTCATTTGTAAACGTATTACCAAAAATTGTTGTTGCAACCTTTGCAACTGCTTCTTTTTTTTGTTCAGGTGTTCCATTTGACGCCATAGTAGCAGAAGTCCCGATGCAAATTATTTCGTTATCACACCAGCTTTTAATTCTTCTGATTAACATACTTACATCTGAACCTTGTCTCCCTCTGTACGTATGTAATTCATCAAAAACAAGATATCGAAGTTGATCCTTAATTGATTCCCTGAGCCAGGATTCAGATTGCCGGGTCATAATCAATTCGAGCATCATGTAATTTGTAAGAATGATATCGGGTTGTTGAGATTTTATTTTTTCTCTGGTTTCATTTCCTTCCTGACCGGTATATTTTGCAAAGCTTATTGGAAAATCAGCTCCATAATTCATTGCATATTTTTTAATCTCTTCTTCCTGCGAATTAATGAGTGCATTCATCGGATAAACCAATATTGCCTTCACGCCTTTTCTTTTAGTGTTACCTTGCTCAAGAATAGAATTGAATATGGTTGCTAAATAAGTTAGTGATTTACCAGATCCGGTTCCCGATGTAACAATAAACCCTTTATTGCTCATCCCGATTTGAATAGCTTCCGTTTGGTGTTTATAAAGTGTATAATTTCCGAAAGCTTTGGATAAGTGATGATTAACAGGAAGTTCATTTAATGCCAACCCTTTTTCGAATGATGGATTAAACTGAATTAATGGTTCAGGAATAAAACCATCTCCGTTAAAAGCCTTTGTAACCTCATCTTTAATTCTATCATCTGCGATATTTAGAAACGAAGTAAGATAATTTCTGTAGTTAGTAATTACTTGATTTAGTGTTTTAAATGCATCCATAGTATTTTTTGAAATTTCAATTTACAAATATTTTAGTTTGTGACATTAAAGGGGGTAATTGTTTTAAAGGATTATTTTTTGCAAAAGTGTATAATTCATTTATAATTTCATTATTTTCATAAGTGCGGAAAAAGTGTCCACCATTTTGATTTGTATTATATAAAATAAAATACGCTCCCGCAATTTTCATTTTGTATTCCGCTTCCAATATATATTTATATAAACTCATCTCCAGTGCTGTACAAATGATGCATTTTTTCACATCATCATCTTGCTCATTCAAACTTAAATTATAATGGTATCTGTTTGATAAAACTGTTGGTTTCCAGTTAAATATCAAACAGGCACTATCATTGTTTCTGCTTATTAGGTTTATAGTTGAATCTATGTTTATATTTTTATCCGTGAGACTGAAGTCATTTTCTAACTGGTTTAGTGGGATGTTTGACTGACTTATAATGCTCATGAAAAATGATTGGCTATAATTGCCCTCTATTGTCATAGCAACTGGTAATTGTCTTAATAGATTATTGGTATAGCTTTCAGGGTTTTTATTCTTTAGCTTATTGTTATAATAAAAATCAATTAATTCATTAATCCCATTGAAGGGTTTTAGGATGTCATTTGCTTCCTTATCAGCCTGCATTTCAGCTTCTGATTGTATTAAACCTTCGTTCCTTACAGGAGCTTCAGGGATTCTATCCGTAAACCCGGGAATTTCTAGATAATTTTCTCTTACATTATCAATTGCCCATTGTTCGGCCTGATTCTTTGTCCAATAGGACTCATTCTCAACAACATTTATATTTAATAGTCTTTCGGGCAATTTGTAGTTTTTATCCACACTCTTAATTACATCGGCAATTAACCTGCAACAACCAACAGCATTCGTAACCACCTGTTTTTCTGAAAAACGGATTACCATCCATCCTCTGTTTGTAAAATACTGGTTTCGGTAATCATCTTGTCCGGCATAATGTGTCGCAACGCGACTATATCCATCGTAAGGCTCATCAATCTCTATGTCAATAAACAGATTTAAACCGTTCTTCTCATTTTGAAGTGTAATATCAGGTTCGTAAGTTCGTGAATTATTTGCAATTAAAAGAATTCTGTCGTCGAAAATTTGTAACTGTTGGTTAAAGTATTCTTTTACTGATAACATAAATCTTTCTTCAGCAGCTCCTTTTATACCTCTTTCTCCTTTACGGGGGAACTTAATTGCCGAGTTTGCTGGGGGCATAAATACTGCAGGATAACAATCGTTTTGGAAATCAGTGTTTGGGCTATACCCTACGCGTATAATTTCAGTTGGAGGTTCAGGTTCATTGATAAGATGCATTAGTTTTTTTTCTAACTCTCTCTCTTCTTCTTTCTTTGATTCAATCAATTCATTCAATCCATTTAGTTGATTGTTTAAATCTATGGCCTGATTTTTCAGAGTTACCATATCTGCTTCAACTTTTGCTTTTTGCGATTTTAATTCGTCAGTATGTAAACTATGATTTTTAATTTCAACAATTAAACTCGTTGCAGTTTGTCTGGTAATATATATAGCTTTTTCGAGTTCTTCTTTTTGTTTGTTTAAATCTTCAATAGTAGTTTGTAAATCAATTATATTGGATTTACGCATCCACTTTTCCACATCTGTGTTTAGGTCGGCTTGCAACCTGATTACTTTCTCTCTTACAGTATCAAAATTCAAACTTAAAGCCTCAGATTTAACGCTTTTTTCCTGAATTTCTTTATCGAGTATTTCAATTGATTCAATTCTGCCAACCAGTTTTTCTAAGGTTCTTATTCTTCTTTTTTTGCTTATTCCATTAATTGTCAATATCGTGAGCAAAATAACAAACAACATCAACAAACACAAAATACCCAGATAAACGATATACTCATATCCGGCAATCATGTTTTCAATAAACTTCTGTGTTTGCTCCATAAATTTCATTAAAGTTCTGGAATAAAAACCAAAGCTACAAAATTACAAAAAACAATTTGCATATTTAACAAATTGTAAAAAAAGATAGAACAACTGCATAGAAAAAAACTAATTGAAGATACAAGAAACTTTAAATGCAGTTTTTGTTTTTTGCAACTACATTATTCGTGGTATAAAAGTCAAATTATCAGCATGGTATGCCTTAAGTTCAAATTACTTTTTATTACTTATTTTCACTGTCATCAGTTTATGGAAAGCTATAACATTTAAAACTATAATAATTGATTGATTTGCTATCATCAATTTATCAATCTCAATTGTTTGAAAAATAATTTTGTGTAATATTAATCAAAAACTGTCCATCTCTTGTAATCGTAATCCATTGAGGAATATTTCCACACTTCAAAGCCAAATAATCTCTAAACCCCCTGATGCTAGTAAGTAAATCATCTAAAGACTTATAACCGTTTGCTTTTGCAAAATTGTCGTTAAATTGAATTTCAACAACATCATTTGTCCAATGTCGAAAAGTTTGAGTAATTCCGTTAAACTCGTCTTCATAAATGCTGAAATTCTCGGTACGTTTTATTATTTTTTTCATCTTGATCTTTTTAGAATTTCTACAATTACAACCTGATTTGAAAGTCTACTGACAATTGAGCCTGTGCAATTCAGGTATAATGTATACTAATGTTTTTATCTGCGTTGCGCTTCCAAAATTTGTCGAACAACGTTGTTTCCGGCTTCGTCATCAACTGTTACCGAGTTCAATGTAGGTACTACATATTTAAGCAGCGAAACAAGAATTTTGAGCTTTTCTTCGGGCTTTGTAATTTCATCGAACATTTCCTGAGCCTGCTCCATGTTCTGATTCACAAAGGATGCAAGCAAGTCTTTCGTTTGCTTTGTAAGTTTGTTGGGTTTTCCTTTTCTTAGGGATTTTCCCTTTCCATACTGATTTCCTTTAGGTGCTGCCATTGTTATTGGTGTTTTATTGTTTATTAAAATGTTATTTTAATTTACCCGAAAATATACTTTGTTTTTCCTCCAATACGAGGTAGTATGTAATTGATAAATTATTTAAATCTCCATAGAATGAATTACTTAGTTTTTAATTTTTGATATTTATGTAAGAAATGTATCACTGTTTTCTTATTAATGACATTTTCAATATATTTTAGAGTATAGATATTCAGCATATTAAAGTGTAATGAGTGTTTAATTCAAGATACTTAAAGCTACTTTTTGTCGAATTAATGACTTTTGTCCTGATTTTAAAATTGGTTTATATATTTTATTCTTTCGGGGCGTACATAATCAATAATGTCGAATAACGTTTGCTGTGAGTTTATTTTATTAAACATATACTTTGTCTTATTTCGTGGGTTACTATCTGCATTTCTGCACTTATGTGCAGCCTGTTCTCCAACCTCTTTGGGTGAGCAAAACTTTTGTCGAGGCATAGGATTTAAAATAACTCTTCCACAAGTTTTGCAGTATTTTAGACTAATATTTTCAGAAGTTATTAATGGTACGGAATCACTATTTATCTTAATGGTGATTTTGTCCTTTTTAGCTCTTTTATTTTCATTTTCAAAAGTGGTGATTTTGTCCGCCTGACTAATATTCCCAATAATTTGAGAAACGGTGATTTTGTCCTCTTTTGATATTTTGGCGCAAATGCCACATGTAGTGATTTTGTCCGCTTTAGTTGTTTGTGCATTGGTGATTTTGTCCCACGATTCAGAGATATTATTTGTAATTGCATAATCTCTCAATTCGATGCATTTTTCATGAATCAGGTTCTTGAGTTCAATCTTTAAATTAGAGTTGCTATGTTGTTCGATGAACTTTGTACATCTTTCCTTTTCTCTGAAGTATGCTCTTCTGTTTTGATGAAGGTTTACCCAAAAAACCGGATTAATATATTTTAAATGCAATATCTTATCCTTGTCACTTAAGTAATTTACCTCGTTATCCGTAAAATCAATTATTAAACACTCATCAACAACATTTAAGAGAATTTTTTCCAACTGTTCCATTATTGAAATATCTAAAAAATCAGAAAGCACTTTACAATGAACTCCTTGTTTTTTGATATACCTCATCTTTCTTACCTTCACTTCAATTCTTAAAATATTATCCGAATGAAATGGCTCAACAGTTGTTAATTCGGATTTGTTGTAGATTTTTATAGCGTAATTTTCATATTCAAATTCTTTAAAATACGCCTTGCTACTTCCAGTATTGCTTTTATGGAGAATTATTCGCTGTACTAGATAGTTTGGATTGTAGCTAAGCTTTATATTAACTCCAAATTCAAAACCATTGATTGGTGTAATATCGGGGTTGATATTAAAATTGTCAAATAAACTATTTATAGTTTGTTTGAGTTGACTAAAACAATAGTTATCAGCATTATGAAGTCCATGGTTATGGAATCGGTGTAAACTCCCATTCAGCGTATAACCATCGTATTGGTTGCGACGGAAGTGCATACCATTAATATCTAGATTGGAACCTTCTAAATTTGTTTTTACATTATAACTCTTTATGCCATCAATTGCACACATGATAATATTGGTTGTGTTAATTGTATATGTATTTCATAATACGCTATTCTAAACTTAATCCACAATTGATTATATTTTTGTTATTGTTATTTGGATTCAATATAATGATCTTTCATAAACTTATCCAGGTCGGCTCTTTTAACAAAAATTTTTGAACCAATTTGCGAAAAGGGAATTAGTCGTTTGTCGCGATAAGTTTGCCATGTTTTTTGGCTAATACAAAGTAGCTTTGGAATTTTTACTGATTCAATCCATTGAGAATTGATTTCCTGTTCACTTTTATACCGAAGGATATTTTCAAGGGTTTCCATTTTTTCTTCCATTTTATTAAGGAAGCTCTGTGGAACGACTGCCATCTGGAGGCTGGTTTTATTTGTTTGCATACGAATACTATTTTAATTATTTGTTGTTTGTTTCGTTTAATGCAAGCAAAAGTAAATGAATTCTATGACGAGTTTTGAGGAAAAAAAATGGGGAAATAATTAAGTTTTACCTCAACTATTATCCCCATAAAATATTCTGACTTATTTTTTTAAGAGTTTTGAAATGTTCTAATCCAGTCTCTAATTTTTAGGTATTTATCTGTTTTGCTGTAAAGCTCAGCCTCTATTCCCAAAACCACTAAAACATCATAGAGAAATTGATACTCTTTTGATATACCAATATTGTTGTTTTTTTTTGAATTAAAAACTGACAATGAGTTTAATGCGTCATAAATGACATATAAAATACTTCCATAAAATTGATTCTTAGAAGATTGTTTCTTTGATTCAGTTTTTATGTAACTCCTAATTTTGTCAATTTCAGCCTTATCAAAATGTTCGGTATAAAAAGCGTGTCTGTAGAGTTTTACTCCATATTCATCTTCAATAAGTAGATTTTCCTTTTTTGCAACATCGAGAACAAACTTGTTATTATTTAGCTTATCAACCTCATTTTTAAGATTTAAGTGCATCAAGTTTAGAAGTTCATTTTTAATTTCAGTTGTCTTAATAACACACTTTTTATTTTGGGCCAGGATTTCATTTTTCATCGGACTTGAAACAATACCAGAAAGTCTGATTTCATTCTGATTGCAACTTGATAAAAACTCAATCATTTCTATTAATTCAAATACATAAGTATATTGAATTTCACTAGTAAAATATTTTTTGATAGTATTAAGTCCAAATAGAATTAAAATTGTTTCAGAGTCAAACTTAAATTTATAGAGCTCTGCTAACGATAATAGTTGCTTTTTTAATTCTTCCCTTTCAAGAATTAATGCTTGTATTTTTTTACCTGATTCAAGATAACTTAAACTTTGTTGATAATCTGGATTGTTATTAAACTTTTGAGACATACTAAATATTTATTTTGAATTAATAGAAATAAAAGTTTCAAATTTGTAATTGGACAAAACTAGGAGCTCAGTTTAAGCTGCTGAAGCAATATCTCAATCTGCTGTTCACTCATTGCGTTAATTAATTTTTCTATCATTTGTTTGGGGTCTTCTTTTTTCTTGAAAATAGAAGCCATTACTGTATCAGTTTCAGCTGTATCAAAGTTTCCCATATATGTTTCGGTGATTTTTATATTTGAATGACCTAAAAGGTTTTTAAGGTGGTTGTTATCAACTTTATTGTCCTTGGCTATTTTGGCAAAGCTATGGCGTGCAATGTGCATGGACAAATGTTTTTCAATATCTGCTTTTTGGGCAATTTTATTGAGATACTTATTAAGAAGCGCATTTTTGGCACCAACGATATTGTTTAAGGTAATAATCATTTCGGGTGTCATAGTTGCTTTTTGCTCAGGAGAAACGGCTTTAGCGTAAGGTGCGTTACTATCCAGCAATGGGAAAATATAATCGGTGGATTTGCAACCCTCTACATAATAATGCTGCAAAATATCCCGGGCTTTGTCGTGTAGAAATATGTTGCGGTCTTTTTTAGTTTTTGCCATGCGGTATTCCAAACGACCTTCGGAGGTGATATTGCACCAACGAAGCTGGATAAGGTCACCTGCTCTGATTCCTGCTAAATAGAACGAAAATAAGAAGTAGTTGCGGCAATGCCATATCAAACTCCCCTCTTTCAAATCGAGTTCTTCAATGAGGCTGATTTCAGCTTCATTGAGTTTTTCTTTGGTGGTACTTACTTCCCGAGTGTATTTGTAGCCAAGAAATGGATTGAGTTCGGGTTTAATGAATTTATCAATTTCAATGGCTCTGTTGACGATTGATTTGAAGATATTCAAATTAATGGCAATTGTATTGGGGTGAAGTTTGGCATCTGGAATGCGCTCATTTTTGAGCGTGTGGAGATATGCTTCAAACTTTGATAGAAATGAGGTGGTTACTTCTACGAATAATAGATCAGTTTTCTTGTTGGATTTTAGAAAGCCTTCTAACTTATTGCAGAAACCATTGTATTTTTTGAAATTCCGGTGCCCTCCTTCGTTGAGAATTTCCGAAGTTCTTTGCTTAGCATAAGCCAGGAACGAGGGAGAAATCTCACCCGCTTTCATTGTGTTGGTAATGTTCTCAGAAGAGGCTGTTCCTAGTTCTTTCAAATCCCGGTAAGTCTCTTTTGCTTTTTCGAGAATATCTGAAAGCTCATCGTTCCATTTGGCACTTTTAATTTCAGAAGTTCTGATCCAGTTGTTTTGTCTAGCTTTTGGATTGAAATCCTTTACATTCTTTAGCTCTATGGGAGTCTTTAAGAGCTTTCTTTTACCGTTAGTGGTAACTCTCAACCAAACAACAAAAGTTTTATTTCTTGTTGGTCTATTTTTGTTAACTTCAAATCTGAAAGTAGCCATATTTGCAGTGTTTTAATTACTATACAAATATAGTAAATAAAATAATTACAGGCAAATTTACAGGCAATTATTTGATATTTGAATATCAATGTCGTTAAGTTAAGGAATTGTTATAAATATTTGAAAAATAGCTCTTTGAAAGTTTTGTAGTTTGAATTAAATTATTTATCTTTATAGGGTATAAGGGGGGTAACTCTCAGTGTTT
>Ga0172367_10002695_pt1 | contig 24056 bp, 22 predicted proteins | sample Lak10m_FD_114542 | JGI IMG/M metagenome (GOLD analysis project Ga0172367, IMG submission 114542) | Freshwater microbial communities from Kabuno Bay, South-Kivu, Congo - kab_022012_10m | ecosystem: Environmental > Aquatic > Freshwater > Lake | place: Democratic Republic of the Congo: South-Kivu... | reverse complement strand
AGATGGGTTTCTGCTACACGTGATAATTTGCATGTATGTTGATTTAGTGATATAAATCTTGCAAAAGTGAAATTTTCTGAGTTTGTATCTTTTGTAGAAATGGAAATTGTTTCTGCTAGACAAAGTCAATGACAATGAGATTTTTCAAATTCTGTTTTAGGATAACATGAAATTATTAGTTTGACTTGGTAATCCTTGAGATAAATATAAAAAAACAAGACATAATATCGGCTTTATAATGCTTGATAGACTTTGTGAATATTATAAGTTCACAGAGTTTTCTTTTAACTCAAAATATAACTGAGAAATTGCTGCTTGAGAAATTTTATGAGAAAAAATAGTAGCTATAAAACCCCATACATATATGAATCTTTCGTGAGATTGCGTAAGTAAAATAATGAATTTTTATAAACTTTCATCTATGGATGTTATTGCATTATATGATGATATAGATTTGGAAAATGCAAAGATAAGAATTAGACAAGAATGATCGGCTTGATGACATAATTGAGTAATCGACCTAATCAAAAAACTATGATCAGATAAATTTTATAGATTAAAAATATGAGTCGGTAGATCTCCTCATCCAAATGTAACGGTTGCTGATTATGTGCTTTCTAATTTTAGTGAAGATCAACTTTCTCAAATATTTCTTAAATTTGATGAAATTAAAAGCCATATTGAAAACATAATTTCTTGAAAGTAAATTTTTGACAGAATTATAAAAAATATATATAATTGATAAATTCTTTATATAGAAAATAAAAATAAAATGAGTTTAAAATTAAAATCGTTGAACTCTGGCTATGAAAATTCTAATTTTGATTTATCTTTAAAAGATACTGAAATATGAGATGAACTATCTGTTTTGAAAAATATTGTAACAAATTGAACTAATTCTAATAAATTAGAAGACTCTTCTAAATTTGTGAAATCAATGGTAATAATAGATGATTCTAGTAAATTAATTTAAAATCATGGTAGAAATAATAGAAAAAGAACGCATACTTTCCGATACAAAACAAACACTCAAAAATCTTGAATCAGTTTTTGCAAATGTTCAAAAATTCGTTGAATATTATGAGAAGGTTACAGATAATAAACTTAAACTAGAAAAATATTTAGAATGAATTTCTTATCTAAATACTAAGAGACAGGAGATATTAAATTTTTTAGATTATATTTCTTGAATTGATAAAATTACTCTTGATAAATTTCAAAAAGTTTATCTTGATGATAGTGCTAAAAAGATAAATAATTATTTTGAAACATTTGGTAGACAGATAGATTTTATGAAATCACATATTTTAGAAATTTATGTTTCTAGACACTGAGAGATTATGAAATCTGTAGATTTATTTTCGATGTCTACTGATAAATTAATTGAATTATATTCATTACCATCTTATGATTTAATGGACTTTTTGAGAAAAAATAATTTGATTAAAGAATCACATAGTTCTAAAGAAATTGTTCTATATAAAAGTAAAGAACGCCAACCAACAAAAGGAAAAATATATTTAATAACCTCAGAAAATCTTGATTCTTCTTCTATTATTAGAGCAAAAAATCCTGAAATAAAGGAATTTTGATGATTAAAAACCAATAGTAATTGATTTATTTCTATTGCATTGCTTTGAGTTGATGCTTGAAATGTTAGAGCGGATGCTATCAAACAAATATTGATAGACCCTACAACTTGAAAAATTTCTATCATAACAATTCTTAGGGATATTAAAGTTAAAAAAACTAAATGACCTTGAAAGTTAAATGAGTTAGGGAATGAAACTGCTTATAAAAAAGTAATTGAGGAAATTACATGACAGGATGTTACTTATACATCTAGATTTGATATGAATTCTATTGTTTCTGAATTTACTCCTTCATTCAATGCTCTTTTTCCAAATTGAGTTAAATTATCAAAATTGACTAATTCATATTTAATTTCTAACGGCTGAGTTAATAAAGAATATAACTCAAATACAAGTATTAAAGATCTAAATGAACTTTTGTTTTTAGTAAGAGCTAGACACGATTGATGGCTTTTATGAAGTAGTTGAGAAAAAAAACAAAAAATAGATTTATTTTGAGATGTACTTAGAACAAAAAGACAATCAGAACTCGTAAATTCAATATTATCACAGTTTATTTCTAATTTTTCCGTATCTGGTTCTATTGATTGAATTAAGAAATTACCGGATAATTTTTTGAAAGAAAATTGAGAGTCTATTTGATATACAACTTTGACAAGATTTGCAAAAGATTACTATTCAAAATTTTGATCAAGTCCATCTTTGCAGAGTATTGAACCAAAAATTAATTGAACATCAGGTTGATGAACTATTTTTATTAATATTAATTGACTTAGAAGTGATATAAAACGTTTTTTTTATACATAACTTACAGTTGCAAAATATATTAATTTTTATATATTCTCTCTAATCAATTTATATATCATAATATCTATTTATGAACCAGCAAATTAAATCAGTATTTTTCAATAAGTACTTCTATGTATTTTTAATACTATTTTTCTTATGATTTTGATATTTTTTCTCACCTGTATTTTCTGGTTGGTTAAGTTTTTGGGCAGAAAAAGAAACTATTAATCTGTGAAAGTGATATATTAAAAAGTCTGATTTTGATGATTGAGCTATTTCTACAGTTTTGATGAATACAAAACTTGGAAAATGAGAATATAATAATAGTTATTTTTTTACTAATGCAGTAAATTTGGTAGAAAAAGCTGATGAACTAATAAGCATAGATACTATTGAACTTTTGGATTGAACTTCAAATAAGCTTGTTGTACTAGAATCTCATTTAAAACAGATAGAAACTACTATAGATAAAATGCAAACTCAAATAGATTTGCTTAAAGATTTTGGTGAGGAAAGAAGATCAGATGCAACTAATTGTGAGAATTTGAAAAAGTCAGCCGATAGTATGTTTTTTCAATGAGTTAAATCAAATGAAGTTGATTCTATCAATGAATGACTTAATGAATCTATTATTAATTGACCTTGTTATATTAAAAACAGAACTTTATCAAATGCTTACTTGGTTTTGTATGATAAACTTAGCTTTTATAAAGTTGTATTACAAAAAAAATATAATGTAATTACATCAAATCAAGATATGATTTTGCAAAATTTCTCATTGTTTAAAAGTAATAATTTGGAGAAATTGGTTTCTATCAGAAACGAGTTATCAAATTTTAGAACTACTCAAGACTAAAAAATACTAAAAATTTAACAATTAATCATAAAATATGAGCTTAACTTTGAGAGAAATTGTACAGATAAAAATAAAATCTGTTTATATAGTTGAACAGGAAAAAAAGAATCAATTATTAGCTTATATAGAAAAAATGTCTGAAGAAGATTTGAAATTGCTTGATAAAAAGTTAGATATTATATTAGAGAAAATATGAAAACTTACAGAAAAACTTGTAGAAAAATTTAATTAATCAAAAATGACAGACACAAATTACTGACAATGATATAATGCTTTTATAGATAACCTTAAGAAAAAACTTGAATTACAAGTTATATCTATTTATGTTGTTCCTCAAGAAAAGAAACAAGAGTTGATAGATTTGATTATAGCTACGAATGATATAGATATTTTGATGGAAATCTGACAAAAAATAGATAATATATTGAAAGAGTTATGAACTATGACTATATCATTATTGGAAAAAGCTGATAAATCTGTCTTAATAAATTTACAATGATTGTTACAAAAAGAGGTAATAGATACAATTAAGGAAAAAGAGAAAAAGTCTGAGTTGGATATGCTAGATGAACTAGAATTAAACTTGGATGCTTTGCTAGAAACTGTATAATATTTTAAATTATAATATTACAAAAATGGTATTTTGAGAGAATATGGATACAAGATTAGAAAATAATGACGGTAAGCAGGATAAATGACAAGATTTGTCGTGAGAATTATGACTTAAATTATGAAAAAAGGTTGAAGCTTGAAAACTATCTCAAGATGTTTGAGCAAGACTTGATAGCTTGGCTAGGAAAGAAGCTCCTGAAATGGTTAAGTCTATAAATGGACAATTTGATGACTTGCTATCTTTCGCAAAAGAACGTACGGCTACTGTTGCTTAATTATATTTATTATTTTTAATACCGCTTTATGCGGTTTTTTTATTGAATTTATAAGTTAATAATATATATTTGTTTAAATTTTAATTTTAAATCAATTATTTGATGAAGTTTGTACTAGAAAATCAGGATATGTCTTATATTAAAAAAATGGAATTAGAAGCATTAAAATATAGCGGAGTAGTAAGTATGGCTCAGTGAGTACCTTGGTACAAAGTTCCTGATAGTATAGTAGAATTTGTTACAGAAAAAATTTCTAAATGAGAAACAAATAGATATAGTATTGTTCCTTGAATTTCTGTACTTAGAGAACAAGTTGCATTGAGATATTTACAAAAATATGGGGTAGATATAAATTTTCAAAACGAAATAATAATTACTGCCTGAGCTATACAAGCAATTACATCGATTATGCTTACAATCTTGGCAAGTTGAGATGAAGTTATTTTGATAGACCCATCTTATGCTTCTTATAATTGATGTATCAGAGTTGCTAAATGAAATCCTGTATATGTTCCATTAAATCTGCAATTAGATATTGATGTAGAAAAAGTTAAATCATCAATTACTGACAAAACAAAAGCAATTATAATTTCGAATCCTAATAATCCAACGGGATCAATTTTCTGGCTCGATAAAATTAAAGAAATATTGGATTTTATAAAATGAAAAGACACTTTGTTGGTTTTGGACGAAGTTTATGATGAGTTTATATATGATGGTAATATATTTGACTCTGGTATAAAACTTTACAATGAATACAAATCAAATCTTGTGATAATTAACAGTTGGTCAAAAACTTTCTGAATGACTGGTTGGAGAGTTGGATATATGATTTGTGAATCTAAGTTGTTTGATGAAGTATTGAAAGTTCATGATAGTATGGTAACTTGTGCGCCTGTACATAGTCAGTGGGCTGCTTTGGCAAGTTTTGATATTTATGATGAATGGACTGAAAATGTAAGAAAACAGTTACAACAAAGAAGAGATTATGTAGTAGATAGCTTAAATTCAATGACAGAATATATAGATTTTAATGTACCTTGAGCTGCGTATTTTGTATTCCCAAAATTTAGATATACAGACGATGATTATTCTGAGTGTTTAAAGATTCTTGATCAAAAACAAGTTTGCTTGGTTCCAGGCAAAGGTTTCGGTAAAATGGGTGAGTGACGTTTTAGAATATGCTTTGGCAGAGATTTTGATGATATAAAAAAAGCCCTTGATAGGCTTTATGATTATTTTAGAAATAGGTAGAATTTAACTTATTACACTACCAGATTTAATTTTCCATTTTCATTCTAGATTGTCTTTTTTTACTGGTTGTGGATTTTCTGCTACAATTGTTACATTTCTTCATATTACTCAGTCTGATAAATGGCAATTATGTAATGTTGTATTTCATCATACATGAATATTTTCTAAATCGGCAGCATTTAATACGCAAGGTGATCACATCTGTCATAATTTTGAGTTTGATATTGTATGTTTTCAATGTACACAAGCTTTTGTAATTGTTGTATCTTCTACTTTTTTATCTCATGGTCAGTGAATAACTCATCTTACTATATTACAATTTCTATATTCAAATACTTGATTATGTCACATTTCATCTAGTCTTATCATTGTGTCAGCTATTATATTATATCTGCTGCCTATAATTTTTGCTTTTCATATTATTATATTTTCTCATATAAATAAGCTAGAAAATTCTTCTATGTTTCAAGCTAACTTTCAATCTATAATAATCTCAGGTTCGTCAAATATTCAATCTAAGTAAGTATGATCAATTTTTCATCAATCTGTTATTGTTTTAACAATATATGGGAAATATTTAAATACAAAATCAAATTTATCTTTAGGATATTTTTGCAAGTACAGTCTAGTTTTTCTAGATTTTGGTCTAAATTCTCAGTCTGTAGTTACTGATATTTCTATATCTGTTTTATTTGATTCAAATTCATACTCTTTTGATATTTGGTATAAAGTATTTTCTTCTATGAATTTTAACATACTATCTATTACAGCGAATGCTTTATTTTCAGGCACTACATTGTGTATATTAAATTGATTTATATCATTATATAATTTTCCGATAGTTTTTAACTGCATATCCCTTTCTGTATTGTCTTTTGATAGTCTGATTATAAAATTTTTAGAATCAGATCTATGATATTTATCCATATATTCTTCATATGTAACTACTTTTGTGTTGCTTGTTATTTTAGCTCAATTTAATATTAATGAATAGTCAGGAATTTTAACTTCATTTTCTATATTTACTCAAGCTCATATTGTTACATTTTTTCATATATTACAATTTGTTCATATTTTACTAGACCACCAAACCGAAGTTCAATTTCATACTTTAGTTCAGCTTCATATTAATGTTCATATTCATAAAAAACATTTATGTCAAAGTTCTAAATTTATTTCATAGTTTCAATTTTGATTTTCTACTCAAAATATATTACATCAGTGTGCAAATGAACAGTCATCTCAAGTTTTTATATCTATGTTTTCAATTTTATCTCATTCTTCAAATCTACCGAAATCCTCATTTGAACTTTCGTTAGCTCATAATTTTACAAAAGCTATAGATTCTTGTACGTTTACTCAATTTCATAATTGAATATTTATATTACTTAAATTAAGCACTCACTTTTTTTTAAGTCTAATTATACTATCCAGGCTTCAAGGTGTTAGGTAACAGTTTTCTCATCTTTTTACCTTTCATCAACTATCTTTGATTTCGTTAATTATATCTATGTTTCTTTGATATAACATTTTACTTTCAAAAGGTAATCATATTTTTTTATTTATAATTCATATACAACTTATTGTGATCATAAACAATATTTCTAAATCTCTTTTTAGTTTTTCTTTTTTTTCTGAATTTTTTTCTATTGTTAGTTGTGCTTTAATTTTTGTATACCTTGCTTTAGCTGTTTTAAGTATCCAATTTAACGTTTCTAAATATTTTGTTTGATCAAAATTTTCAATTCATTTTAGTTTATCACTTATTTTTTCTCTAGCAGCTTTTTTTATTCTTTTGATCTCTCAGTTTGATAGTCATTGATTGTGTCAAAATTCTAATTCTCATAATGGATCTTCATCTTCGTTTATAATATCAATAGCTTCTGCTAATCAAATTGTTAATTTTTTATCATCTTCTCAAGTTTTTATATCTATTGGTTGTTCGTGTATTATTTCATTCATTTTATATATTGTAAAATTAACTATATAAATTTAAGCGAAGTGGTCTTTATACTCCATCAAAATCAAAAGTCAAGCATATTTCTGTATAAAAAATATATCTTTTTAAACTGTTTCTATTTTTATCAAAATACTTATTTAAATGACCATTTTTTAATAATAAAGATTATTTATTTTCTGTCAAAAATGATTGACTTTTTGATAAAAATATTTAAATAAATAAAACTTTATAAAAATTTAATCAAAAAATTATGTGAATTTGATCTTTAGATATTATAATTTGAAATTCTTCTCAAACTTGATCATTGCAACAGGCATGAGTTTTAGATTCTTTATCGTTGAATTTGGATAAGGCATTAGTTGCTACATCTAGAAAAAAAAGTATAGTGGCTAATTCATGAAATATTCAAATCTTGCCTTGAGTTTGAGTTGATCTTTCAGAAAAAACAATTCAGAATTCTTTATGAACAATTTGAGCTCTTACATCTAATTTATGAGTTAATTGAGAATTACAATCAGTTAATATTTTTATGCATGCTATGGCAATGGCATGAATAGATCCTAATTATCCACAAAAGATAGCTGAGGAAACTAGAAAATTGTTTCCACATTCTACGCTTAATTCTTTATTAATTTCTTTTGATAGTGATAACTCACATTTTCCATATTGAGCTAAATGAATGAAAGATACACATGTCGATTCTTTACTTTGAAATGATGATAAAAATTCGAAAAATATTGTTTTGGATTTATTAGTTTTTGATTCACCAAGTGCTAAGGTTTTATGATTGACTTTTATCTGAGTTGTCTTTGAACTGATCAACTTTATTAATAATACAGAAAATAATTTTACTATTAGACTGAAGCAATTTTTAAAAGACTATTTAGGAGAAGATTATAATTATATATTATCGTTTATATCAAAATATCCTCTTAGTTGAGATTTATCTGAAGGACAAGTTAGTTTAAAGTCTTTGTCTAAAAAAGATTTTAATAGAGTGTTAAATGAGTTTACAAAAAAGGTAAATTGTTGAAAATTATCTTTGATTTCATGAGTTTTATCAAAATTCTATTTGACAGTAGCCATGAGCTATTTGAATAAAAATCAAAAAAATATTTTTAATAAATCAGGTAGACTATTACTTGATTGGGATACTATATTTTCTAGTAATGTTAGTGATTCTTTGGTTGAAAACTTATTTTGGTCTTTAGATGAAATAACTACTCCTTCAAATATAAATAATAATTGAAATGCTTATCTGCATATTTGAGATTATTGAGATTTCAAATTATATAAATATGATGTAAGAAACTTATTTGTTATTTGAAGACATTTTTGAGTTAATCAAATGATATTGTTGGATAATTTGGTTGCTAATTCTGGACTTTTGGCTGATGATGAAAGAGTTTTGACCGATGAATGAAAAACTTTTATTTATGCATGAGAGAATTTAGCTCTTAGAAGATGAACAAATAAAAGATGAAAACCAGTGATTCAAATTTATGATGCTGAAAAAAAACAAACATTATTAGCAGAATTTGAAGTTGTATCAAAAGACACAGAAATCAGATATTATCAAAAACAAGAGAATGAAACATTATATACATATGCTGATTTACAAGCTATGAAATTGGATTTGACAAAATATCCTCATAGTGATCAATGGATATATGATTTCAACAAATGAATTCCTTGAGTTATTACTGAAATTTGAGAATGATCTGTTAATTGGGTGCATATTGATAAATCTTCTTCTGTACTAGAGTTCTTATGATTTCAAATATGAAAGATTTTAGACAATGTGGATTTAACATCTTTTAATTCTAAACTAACAAGAGAGCTTGTAGATAATATGGAATGAAAATTTGCAAAAATTGTGAAATCTTATATATCTCCTAATTTTGATAAATTACTTTCGGATACAAGAAATATATCAATTAGATTGAATAAAGTTTCCACTACGGCTTGAGTAGTTAAATTTACTTTAGATCTGATATCTTGAACGGAAATTGCATGAAGTTATGAGTTTAATGTAATGTAATCTTTCTTTCTTTTTCGGAAATTTTGTCTATTTGAATCTTTAACCAACTATTATCAACATAGTTTTCTTCAAACTTTGGTCGTTCTATGATAACATAATCATATTCTCCTATTTGATCTAATATTCATTTTTCTACAAATTCAGTTACATCGTCTAGTCTATACATATCCATATGTAATAATTTATTTTCATATATGTTTATATAGGTATATGTAGGACTTTGAACTTTATCTGGATTTATTCAAATACCACTAGCAAATCATTTTGTAAAATGTGTTTTCCCAGCTCAAAGATCTCAATAGAGAAGTATCTTTGAGTTTTTTTTTGCTATTTGAGTTCATAATTCTATCATTTCTTCAGGAGATTTTATTATCATTTTTATATTTAGTTTCTTAATGTTATTAAAAGTTCGTTTCTAAGTAACATAAGTTGCCTTTTTCTTTCAACTGAACTTATTATTTGAAGTTCTGTATTTATTTTTGCTAAGATTTCTTTTATATCGGTTTCAGAAAGTAATTTGATATTATGTTTGATTTGGTAGGGAATTTCCTCTCACATTATATTTTTTCAGCTCATAAGTTGTTTTAAACTTTCCAGTATATATGCTTTTCATCTTATTTTTAATCATCTATCTCTGAGATCAATAATTCTTTGAATCCGTCATTTAGGAATAAATGTTATTACACTTTCTGCTCTTCAAAATTCAGGATATATTATATTGTCAACTCACATATGTTAGTCTTTTTTATATAAAAATATTTTTTCTTTTCATTTTTCATTTCTGAATGTTTCAAAAGGTTTTTTTTCAGCAAATTGGAATGTATTTGAGATTATTATTGTGTTTTCATTTATGTTTTCAAAAACCCAAGATTCTATTTCTGCCATAGTTTTTGGGAAAAGATAAATATAAATATAATCGTATTTGCTAAGTTCAGCATTTTTAAAGTTGCTTTTTATTATATCAATGTTTTTTATGTTTAATATTTTATTTAAAAGTTTTCCCCAAAATACAGCAAAATTGTTTATTTCATAACCGGTTCATTTATCTAATTCAAAGTGATTTATAAAAAATCTCAAAGCTCTACCGTCTCCGCATCATAAATCCAATAATGTTTTATTTTTTTCTAGTTTTAAATTTTGTTTCATAAGATTTAAGTCGCTTTTGAAAGATCAAACATAAGGCACTCATTTTGTCCTAATTAATCAAATAAGTTCACTTATGAAAAAAAATGCTGAAAATCATAATATAATCAATAATACAATTACAAGAAAAGCTATATAAGCAATTGTTAGGGCCATTATTATAATAATACAAATTAAATAATAGAAATATAATTATTCATATAAATATTACAAATTATTTTTTAAATGCTTTTTTGACAAAATATAGCTTTTTGTATATAATTATATTAATTAATCTTAATAAAAACTTTATGACAAGAATTGATTATTGAAATAATAATTCAGTTGATACGAAATCAATATCAGAATCTATTTTAAATAGAAAACTTTCTGATAAAGATATTTCTAAAATATCGGATTTTTTGCATTCGGAAATTTGTCATAATAAAGATTTTATAAAAGAGCTAGAAGATAATTTTACACAGTCTATTTCTAATTTCTCAGATAAACTTTCTGTTCGTTTGCAAAATCTAAATGATACTTTTGCTCATGAAAAAGAAAAATGGTTTAAAATGGATATTGATAAATCTCAGTATAAGTCATTATCTATGCAGTCACAGTTTGCGTTTGAACAACTTCAAAAAATTGATATTTTGGTGAATAGTGCCAAAAATCTTTGAGTAAACCTACCAGCTGAGTTATTAGAGAAAATTAAGTTACAAAAAGAGCAATTGCTTAAAATAAATTGATGACTTGGTGATAACTATAAATGATGAGTTACTGCTATAGAAAATTCAAATGAAATTTCTTCGTATTGTATGGAAAGTTTGCTGGCTAATATGGATTTTGATCAAAGTGTTATACAACTTGTGAAATTACATAATTCGATAAATGCTAGATGGTTTAATTCAGATTCAGAATCTCATTCAAATAGCATTTTGGTCCAGAAAATAAATTCATTGATTGCAAAGAAACTTTCTCAAATAAATGATCCAAAACTAAAAAAAGAAAAAGCTATTTTGTTTGTTAAGATTATAACTTGAAGAAACAATATTATCTTTTCAGATGTAAATAAATCTTTACAAGATCCAGTTTTGGCTGCTCAGATTTTGAGTTGATTATTGAAAGATAAATGATGAGCTTTTGAGACTATTTCTGAAAAGGAAAATATTCATATCCAAGATAAACTGCTTTTGTGAAAACCTTCGGATATTTTTAAAGCAATAAATGAGTTTCCAAAATGAAAAGCTATTATAAAAGCTATATGATTTGCTGACTTATCTAGTTTGCAGGACTGAGATAGTTATGATAAACTTTCTATGGAACAAAAAATTAAAATTTCTGTGTTAAACTCATTTATACTAAGAATTAAAACTGAAAGATTGGATATTTCCAATTTGGATTTACAGTGAATAAGTGTACTTTTTCAAAAGATTACAACTGATACTATTTCTAGACTTTATATGCCAGTAGAACAACAATTGTGAAAATGATTTTTTGGTAAATCTTCAAAAGATTATAATCTAATATGAGCAGATGCTGAAATTTTGGGTTTGTACCAAAATATTGTATGAAATTGAATACTTGTAGCTAGTGATAATACTACTAAACTTTGATATGAATGAGCAAAAATGGTAGGTGTAATTTGAGCTTCTATCTTGGCTTGAATTGCTATGGCACCAGTTACATGATGAACATCTGTAGTGGCTTGATGAGCTGTTATTTGAACAGCAGTTTGAGCTACATCAGCGTTGGCTTCATCTGCGATTATGTGAAAATGATATGATACATTTGATGGTTTTGCGATTGATAAGTGAACTGAATTTTTGCTTGCATGATTTACATGATGAGTTTCTTGATGACTTGCGTGAAAGTTTTTAAAATCTTGAGCAGAACTTACTTCCAAAGAATGATTGATTAGACTTGGGAATAATGCATTAGTAAATGCTTGAGATATATCTATCTGAGTATGATCAGAATCAGCTAGACAAAAATATTTGCTTGGAAATGATATTTCTTTGAATGATATGATAGTTCAATGATGACTTAGTGCTTCTATTGTACTTTTGGTGTCTAGATTTAAGTGAGAGAAAAACTTTTTTAAACATTTGGAGTGAGCAAAAGATAATCTTGATTACGATGTAAAATGATGAAAACTTGTGATTAATGGTGTAAAAAAGGATTGAAAAATTATTACAGACTCTATATCTCCAGAAGATGAAGATCATATCACTATGTGAATTTTGAGGTTGATTATGAAAAATGATATTAAGGAAATAGAAATCTGAACTGCTATAAATATGGAATGAAAGAGAATTCTGAATGACATTGTTTCTAGAAATTTCCCACTTGTCGAAATAATGAGACTTATTCCATGACATGATGTGGTTAATTTTACATACTGAGGAATTAAGCCTATCAATGATAAGTACTGACAAAGTTTTACAGACTTGATAGTAAATGAGTTCAAAAAAATTACCAAATCAAATTTTGATAGATATAATGCAAATCTAGCACAGCAGTGAGAACAACAACATTGAAGACTTATTAGAGATGCTTATAAAAATACAACATATAGTTTACCAAACGGAGATATAAATAATATTTTCTTTGGCGGAGCTACCAATAAATCTGAAATAATTTGACTAATCATTGCAAATATGAAACCTCAAATTGAACAGATTGCTAAAGAAAAATGATTACCAGTTGAATATGTTATCAAAGACATCAAAAAGAATTTTGACTTTGGTGTATGAATTTCAAAGGTTAAGGATTGAGAAATTTCAAATGTAGATAAACTTATATGATTTTATGAGTCTGAGATTATTGCAAGACAGTGACTTTGAATAGAAGCTATAAATGCCGTTAGATATGATGTAGAAACTATCAAATGACTTGCTTTGGAGGCTTTGGACATCAGAGATAATATATTATCAAAATGGAAATGAAAAAAGTTTAAATTGGATGGAGTAGAGTATGATGTAGTAGTTAAACCATTTTTTGGTAAAGAAACCATTAATCCGGTACTTTTGAGAAATATTAGAAAATGAAACAAAGTGGAAGCACAAGATATTACAGTAAATATAGACTGAAAACCAATGATGTTAAACCTTTCTGATCAAGTAGATAAATATATCAAAACTTTAAATAGATGATTTGACTTTATTTTGCCATCAAGGGTAGATGATTTGAACTGAGAAATAGATTCTGCTAAAGTTATAGATAAAGATTTCAAAGATTGAAAAATTTCTGCAGATACAATGAAAAAAAATTACAAATGAACAGAATCAAAAGCACAACTTTTTGAAGGTATAGAATGAAAGGCTTGAATGAGATTGTTTATAGATATCAAAGATATGTGATTGATGAATTTGGCTTCTTTTGAAAGATTGGCTGAATCCGTTCGTGATGGTAATTTTACAAGTAAAGATTTGATAGAATCTGGTTATGATGTTACAGCTTCGTTTATCAAGTTTGTAGCTGATATCAAAAAAGCATATCCAAATACAAGTATTTCGCTTGGTTGAGATGAGGTATTTATATTTATACAGTGAGCAACTCCTGCAGAGAAAGCTAAGATATTAAATGATATAAGTAATATGCTAAAATCTCAACTTTTAGAATGAAGAATTACTCATAGTTTTGAAACAAAAAATTCTAAAGCAATATTTGATAAACTTGACAAATCTACAAAAATCAATAAATTCTTCGAAGAAAAGTTTGAAAGCATTATTACTCAGCATAATATTCAGGAAGCAAAAGCCGCTATTTCTACAATATCTGTTGATTTGGATCAATCGTTAAAAAATATTATAAGTTCTGATAATTTGTGAAAAATATTATTTAGAGATGAACTAGAATGAATTATTAGATGACTTTATAAAAAAGATTGATCTTTAAGTTCATATAAACTACAAAAAAATATAGACTGAAATATTGTGGAAATAAATTTTGAAAACAATGGTAATGGATTATTAAATATACAAATTTTAAGAACTAATTAATGCAAATGTCTGAAACTAGATTGGATCCTATATCAATATCACAAGAATCTATTAATGAAATATTAAGAGATGAAAACAAAAAACAAATAGTTTATAAGATTTTTTTATTAAAAACATTACTTTGTGATTCTCGTTTTAAATATTATTTGTGACATTTTGTAAAAGATGATTTGATCTGATTAGATGAAAATAATATATCTAGTTATATAGAAATTTTGGTTTCAAATATTATTGAGTGATCTTTTAATTTTAAATTATCTGATTTGAATCCAGAAAATGTAGGTAAAATACTGAAATTTGCATATACCAATGAACAGCTTTGACAAAATCTGAGTGATTTTATGATTTCTACACAGCATTGGAAAATGGTTCATTTACTTGAAAGATTCAACGGAGTAGATATAGATAAAATGAATTCTGAAATAAAATCTTGAATAATTTTATTGATAGCTAAGTTTTATAAACAATTAAATACCTGAATTTCTTCAACTGATTTATCTAGACTTATTAAATCTCTTGAATTACAACTGGCTATTAGCTAAATTATTGTTGATTTCTAATCTGAATTAATTACTATAACATCAATTTAGTCCTAATATATAAATTGATGAGTCCTTTACAATTTCTGCTTATAGTTTCGTGATTTATTTTTTTGCTTTTTGCTATAGATTCATTCCAAAGAAGAAAATTTAACTTTCTACATTTTTTGGTGTTTTTTTGATGATGATTTGTGATAACTGTATTTTCTTTTAATTTATCTTTGCTTGATAAGTTTTGAGCTTTTTTTGGTATAGCTAGATGAGCTGATTTATTGGTTTATATTGCGATAATATTTTTGTGATACTTTTATTTTGAGATACTAAATCGTCTTACAAGACATTCTCAAACTACTACAAAGTTAGTAACTAATCACGCTATCAATGAACTTATTAAAACTGATTTTTATAAAAATAAGATTAAATCTATTTCAAACAAAGATTTTAAAGATGAATTTGTAGTTTTGATGAGATGTTTCAATGAATCTAGCGTAATTTGAAACGTAATTGACTCAGTTGTAAATTATGGTTTTGATAAAATAGTACTTGTAAATGATTGATCTAGTGATAATTCATTGGATGTAATAGAAGAAAAACTTTCTATGTATAATGATAAACTTATATTTTGTATGTCTCATGAAATAAATCGTTGATGAGGTTCTGCAAATAAAACATGATTTGAATTTTTGAAAAGATTTTGAGATAGTTTGAAAATTAAATATGTAATTACATTTGATGCTGATGATCAGATGAATATTTCTGATATTGAAAAATTTATAGAAAATTGAGAATTGAAAGGGGAGAATTGAAATTATGATATATTACTTTGAAGTAGATTTGTAAAATGATGAAGTGCCTCGAATATGCCTTTACCAAGGAAAATAATATTGTTTGGCTCTAAGCTTGTTACATTGTTTTTTAATAAAATATGGGTAAGTGATCCTCATAATGGTTATAGAGTAATTACATTGTCTGCTTTGAAAAAAATAAATATCACATCTGATGGTATGACTTATGCATCAGAAATTCTTGATGAAACCAAAAGATTAAATCTAAAATTTAAAGAGATTCCAGTAAATATAAAATATTCGGAATATAGTCTTTCTAAATGACAAAAAAACTCAAATGCTATCAAAATATTGTTTGAACTTATTTACAAGAAGTTTTTTTATAGATAATTTAGCCACTATTTGGTAATTAAAAATTAATAATTTAAAATTAAGAATTGATGAAAATAGTACAGTTTTTACCTTATTTCCCACCACATAAGTGAGGACTTGAAACTCATGCACAGCAATGGGCCAAATGGTTTGTTAAAAAATGATTTTGAGAAGTTCTAAATGTAGTAAGTAGTATTGATCAGAATTTAGAATTGAGAATTAAGAATTCAAGCGAAGCGCAGTCCCGCAAGGCGGTGTGAGAATTTTGATTGTCATCTTGAGCGAATGCGAAAGATCTACAAAATAATTATGAAGAAGATTTGACGCTAAAGCGTCATCCCGCTTCAGCGGTGACTTCAAATTCTCCTCAAAATAACAAGTTAATTTACAATAATAACTGAGAAATTATCTGATATGAGGAGTTTTGATATAAGGTTTTGATTATGCCTTGTATAGATATTGTTTATGGTTTCCCTTTCCCTAAATTTTGGACTAAAGATTTTTGGAATGTATTATTTGAAACAAGGAAGTTTCTTAAAATTGAGAATGGAGAATGAAAAATGGAGAATATAATAATTACTAGGACTAGATTTTTTTTCACTTCCTTTGTATGATGATTGTTTGCTGCTTTATTGAGATACAAATGGGTTCATATAGAACATTGAGTGGATTTTGTAAAACTAAATAGTTCATTTAAAACCTTAGTTTCTTATGTTTATGATCAGACAGTTTGAAGATTTATTTTTCTTATGTCAGATAAAATTGTTTGAGTTTCTGAATGATGTAAAAGATTTGTCTGAAAATTTACCAAAAAGGATGTAGAAGTTATTCATAGAGGATTAGATTTTAATTGAGAATTGAGAATTAATAATTTAGAATTAATAGATAATAAATTAAAAACGTTTAGAGAAGGAAAAATTGTAATTTGATTTATCGGTAGAGTAGTAAAACTCAAGTGAATAGAATATTTGCTAGAAGCTTTTAAGAAATTGAGAATTCAAGCGAAGCGCAGTCCCGCAAGGCGGTGAGAGAATTTAGAATTAAGAATTGAATTACGAATTATTTGAGATGGAGATGAATTAAATAATTTGAAAGAATATTCGAATAAAAATGGCTTAGATAAACATATAAAATTTTATTGATTTCAGGATAGTGAAACTATATACTCTACTTTACTTCCGCAAATTCATATAGTAGTAAATCCTAGTTTTCAAGAGTGACTTCCTACAAGTATTATAGAATGAATTCTTTCATGATCTGTATGTGTAGCTACTGATGTTTGATGAACTCCAGAAATAACCGATAAACAAGATCTAATATTGGTAAAACCTGGGAATGCTATATGACTTGAAAAATGATTAAAACAGGCTATACAAAATTATGAGAATATTGTTGGTATATCTTATGATGAAGTTTTGGATAGATTTGATTGGAATAAAAATATAGAAAAATACTTTGAGGTTTTTAAGAAAGTTTTGAGTAATGATAAGTGATAAATGATAAATGTTGAATTGAATTAAGCATTATGCATTAATCATTATAATAAAATTTACAATTAAATATAAACAATGGTTAAGAAAAAAATATTCTTTTTGATAAATTCTTTGGAATGATGAGGTGCTGAAAGAGTTATTACTAATCTTTCTGAAAATCTTTCAGATTATGACGTTTCTATTGTTACATTGAAAAATATTAATTTTTTTGAATTACCAAATTGAGTAAAACATATTCATCTTTCTAATATCAAAAATAATTTATTGATGTTTTTGGCTTTGCCTTATTTTGTTTTTAAATTCAAGAAACTATTGAAACAGTTTGATGGATGAGTAAGTTTTTTGGAAATTTCTAACTTTGTGAATATCTTATCAAATCCTAATCCTATAATTTCTTTCCGTACAAGTATAGATTTCTTCGGGGGATTTATATGATTTTTTTATAAATTATTTATCAAGTTTCTATATCCAAAAGCTTCTAAAATTATAGTTAATTGTGAAGAAAATAAATATGACTTAGCTAAATACTTAAAAATAAATCCAACTAATATAGAAGTTATTTACAATCCTATAAATCCAGAAAAAATAGAAGAGCTTAAAGTAGACCCATTAGAAAAATGTATTTGTGCTAAATCAGAAAATGATAAAGTTTTTATAACGGTTTCTAGACTTATTAAGTCCAAAAATCATCATAAAATAATCAGAGCTTTCAAATATATTTATGATAATATAGATCAAGATTTTTCATACATAATAGTTGGTAATGGACCTGAGTGAGATAATCTCGCAGATTTGGTTGCTAAACTTTGATTGAGTCAAAATATATATTTTGTTTGAGCTCAAAAAAATGTTTTCAAATACTTAAACTGTTCAAACTATTTTGTATTTGCTTCTGAGGTAGAATGATTTCCAAATGTACTGATAGAAGCTATGTATCTATGACTTAGAATAATTACAGCAAATTTCAAAACATGAGCACAAGAAATTGTTTTTGGTAGTTATGATTCTAATCAGAAAGTAGAAAAAATTACTTATTGACCAAATTGAGTACTTGTGGATTTGGATGAGTTTGAAAACAATTTTGTTGAAATTTATAAGGAATTAAGTAAATTGAAGCAAAGTAAATTAGGATTTTCTAAGTTCTTAGTAAATGACGTTTTGGATGCTTGGAAAAAAGTTTTTTAATAAATTTATACTATTTTATCATGAATCTTGTTAAACAATATTTTAAAGATTTATATATTTTGTTTAGTTCAAAATTAATAAATAATAAGTTCCATATATTTGCACTTTATAATTTTTTTTGTTTTAAAGTCCTATTATTTAAAATATTTAAAATAGATTTTAAGAAAGAATCTTTTTTTGGTATTACTGTTTTCTTTGATAATTATAGTGCATTTTTTGCTCAATTTGCAGAGCTATTTATCTATAATATTTATCACTTTACTACTGAAAATAAAACACCATTTATAGTAGATTGCGGATGAAATATATGAATGTCAATTTTGTATTTTAAGTATCTTTATTCTGATAGTAAAATAGTTTGTTTTGAACCGGATAAATATGCTTTTGAGTTTCTTTCAACTACAGTAAAATTCAATAAATTAAATAATGTTGAATTGATAAATAAGGCAGTTTCTTGAGAAAATTGACAGGCCACTTTCTATTCTTTCAAGGATATAAAATGATGATCATGAAACACTTTGGAAAAAAATTATGCAACATTTTGAAATAGTGAAGAATACATTGTAGAAATTGTTAGGCTTACTGATTATGATTTTGGAAAGATAGATTTCCTAAAAATTGATATTGAATGAAGTGAATGAAAACTTTTTGATGATTTTCAGAAAACAAATTTCTTGGAAAAAGTTGAAAATATAAATTTGGAGTATCATTATGATTTTTATACATCAAATAATAGTTTATCTTTGATTTTGAAAGCAATGGAAGATAAAAAGTTTAATGTAATCATAAATTGAAATATTTTTCAAAGAATATTTACTTGAGCAGATCTCTATGAGGCTTGAGAAAAGAAATATTTGTTGATAATACAAGCTTATAAATAATTTATTTGATAAAAAGTTGTTATGAAAATACTTAGTATATATATGTGACATAATTCATCAGTTTGATATTTTGAAGATTGAAATCTTGTTTATTTTCTACAGGAAGAGAAGTTTAATGACATCAAAAATAGTAGTGGATTTCCTTTGAAATGTTTGGAATATTTGGCTTGAAAATATGATTTTACAAAGCTTGATAAAATTGCAATTGTAAACGAATGAATATATCCAAACTTATTAGCTATATGATGAAAAGCTCATGTAGAAGATTCAGTAAATGTAAAAATTACTATCTCACTATATGACAGAATTATATATAATGTTACCAAATATTTTCCAGGGTTTATGTCATTTATGACTGATTATAATATCAAAAAAAATAGAAAAATTTATATGAATCAGTTATTAGAAACATTGTCTAGTGCTTTAGGATTTGATATAACTGAAGATAAATTAGATTTTACTGAACATCATGTTTGTCATGCTTTATCGCCAATATATTTTTACGGACTTTATCAATCTTCTAAACCTACGTTGGTTTTTACTCTTGATTGAAGTTGAGATCGTTATTGTGCAACTGTTAGAGTTTGGAAAGATTGAAAGTTGGAAACATTGGCTACTACAAGATATTGGCATTCTATATGATATCTTTGGTCAAATCTAACTAGTGCATTATGAATGAAAGCATTAGAACATGAATACAAAGTTATGTGACTTGCTGCCTATACTTCAGAAAAATATTTTCAATCAATTTATAATGAGTTATTTAAAGACTTGCTTTGGGTGGATTGATTAGAATTTAAATCTAAAGTTCCACTAAATAGAGCTTATATATATTTTTATGATAAATTATACGGTAAAAGATTTGATAATATTGCTTGAGCTTTACAATATACTACTGAGAGGCTGGTTTGTGAGTGGATCAAAAATGCTGTAGATCAAACTTGAATAAAAGATGTAGCTTTTAGTGGTTGAGTATTTATGAACGTTAAATTGAATAAAGTTATACAAGAGTTACCTTATTTGGATAAAGTATATTTTATGCCATCATGTTGAGATGAATCAAACATAATCTGAGCGACATTCAATACTTATTTAAATAATTGATGAAGTCTGGATAGTATAAATCCAATCAAAACAATGTATAGTTGAATAGATTTTTCTAACCAAGAAATAGAAAATTTTATCCAGCAAAATATTGAATCAAAATATAACTGGGAAAACTTATGAACAGATGAAAATTCATCAAAAATAGTAGCTGAATTATTATCTAAATTTGAGATAGTAGCGGTAGCAAGATGAAAAGGTGAGTGGTGAGCAAGATCTCTTTGTAATAGAGCAATTTTATCAAACGCATCAGATCTCAAAAGTTTTCATACAGTAAATGATATGATTAAAATGAGAGATTTTTGGATGCCGTTTGCACCAACTATGCTAGAAGAATTTGCACCAGTTTACTTGAAAGATTGGGATAAATTAAAATCTAGGGCACAAGATACTAGTTACTATATGATTACAGCTTATGAAAGTACTCAGCAATGACAATTAGATTTGAGAGCGGCAATGCATCAAAAAGATAAAACTCTTAGACCACAGCTAGTAAATACAAATACAAATCCTTGGATGTATGATACTTTGAAAAACTATGAGTCTTTGACAGGAATGTGATGAGTAATGAATACATCATTGAATATACATGGTTATCCATTGGTAGGTACTTTGGAGCAAGCGTTGTTTACCTTTGAAAACTCATGACTTAAATATATGTTGTTAAATAATTATTTAATAAGTAAAAAATAGATTTCATATGAATATTTTGATACTTACTTGATCGCTTGGTATTTGATGAATTGAGAGAGCTTCTCAAGTTTTTGCTCAATATCTTACAAAAAAAGAATGAATCAAAGTAATTTTTTGAACCAAAGATCCATACGGTCCTAGAAGATCTTTTTTGGAAGCTGATTGAATAGAAATTATAGATGTTACCAAATTATCTCCAGATGAAATAGTTTCTAATTATCAAATAGATGTGATTTTTGCTCATTGTTATAATACTCGTGATTTTGCTAAGTTTGAAAATGTGATTAGAATACAAGAAGTAGTCTTTGCATGATGTTATGATGAAAATGCTGACATAAACTTTTCAATCAGTGATGCATTATCATACAAAGTCAAACTAATGAGACCTGATTCAAATATTATTACTTTGTACTATCCTCAAGATGTTTCTACTTGGGCTAATTTGAAATTTGATAGGCAGAGCTTGTTTCAAAAATATAATATTTCTACTGATAAATTTATAGTTTCTAGGATAGCTAGGGCTGAACCTAGTAAATGGGATTATATTTTTATTCCTTCAGTAAAAAAGTTTTTGGATAGAAATCTTGATTGACACTTATTGCTTGTGGGTTGTCCTTTTTTGTATAAGTTTCTTTTGTGGAATTATAGAAATCGTATCACATATATTCAGCCGACATCAGATGATCAAATTTTATGAGAAGTTTATACTTTGACCGATGTATTTTTTCATACAGCTCAAAGATGAGAAACTTTCGGTAATGTAATTGCTGAAGCTATGCAATTTGGTAAACCAGTTGTTACTCACTCAACACATTTTGAAAATAAGAATTGAGAAATAATGCTTTACAAAGATAATTCTCAAATCGAAGTTTGTGAACATTTAGAAAACGGTTTTGTTGGTGTAACTCCTGATCAAATAGTATGATATTTAGAAATGTTAAAAAATGATAAACAGTTATACGATAAATTTTCTGAGAATAATATTTCTAAAGTTAAATCTACTTATGAAGCTTGAATAGTTGTTGATAGATTTTTAGAGATTATTGAGTCATATAAAAATTGAACTTTGAAATTTGAAACCAAGGAGGATTTTGCCAAAAAATATAAATCTTTAATTAAGTTTGAGATAAAAACTAATAGATTATATGACTTAAAACTTAAAATTTATACACTTGTAGAGTATGTTTACTTGGTTAAACGCAAGTTACTTCGTAAGATTTGAATAAATTTAGAAAAATTTAAAATATTTGATTAATATTATGGAAAAGAAAAAACTATATTGGATAAATCCTTTGGCTCATAATGTGTATGCTTGATGGCTTTGGTTTTTTAATAAGTATTTTAAGTTAGAAGTATATGATAATAATCATTGGGTTAAATATAGTTTTGTTAAGCAAAATTTACTAAAAGATTGAATTAATATTCCTATTTGAAAAGGAAATGATTTTACGTTATATAAAAATATTTTTTGAATTTCTAAAGAGGATTTTGTAATTTTATGAGATGTTTTTACTAATAGTCTTGCTTGGACAATGACTTGAAAGAATAAAATTTTTTATACAGAATTTTTTATTCCTGATAATGCAAGTTGGAAAAAGAAATTATTATTTAAAATGTTATCATACATTTGGAAAAATAATAAGATTTTAGTACCAACTTTAAAAGCTTATAATCTTTGGAAGTCAGTTTCAAAAAATATCTTGTATTTTCCTCAAATTTATTTTTGAGAAATATTTGAAAATACTACATTAAAAGATGATAAATTAAAAATTCTGTTTGTTTGACATTTAGATGATCGGAAAAAAAATATAAGATTTATGTTGGATTCTTTAATTGAGCTTAAGAATGAAAATATAGAGATATGACTTTGTGGATCTAATGATTGATATTCAAAAACTAATCCATCTGCAAAAATAGATATAGAAAACTATCAAAAGATTTTTTGAGATAAATTCAAATATCATGGTAAGATATCTCATGATCAAATTGATAATATTTATACTCAATATAACTTATTTATATTACCTTCTTTGGTAGATCCAATCTGAACTGTGGTTATGGAAGCTATGGCACATAGTTTGCCAGTCATAGTATCAGAAAATGTATGATCAAGTGATTATATCGAAGATTGAGTAAACTGATTTGTTTTTAAATCAAATGATAAAATGGATTTTACCAATAAGGTTCGTATTTTATTAGATAAAAATAAAAGAACTGAGTTTTGAGAAAATTCAAAACAATTAGTAATGGAAAAATATTGGTATAAAAATGAGTTATTGCTTGAAAAGATATATGAAATTTTTTCTGCTTTTTTAAAGAATTAATTCTTTGATATCTTAAATATAGAAACTATTTTTGAGTTATTTTTTCTGTTAAGAATCATCAATGGATTTAGTATAAAATATAGAATTGTTATCAATCATAAATATATATAACTACGTATTCATTCTATTTTGTATTCTTTTATGTAATTCCAAATACTTCAAAATCAATATTTGT
>Ga0172367_10002694_pt1 | contig 24060 bp, 23 predicted proteins | sample Lak10m_FD_114542 | JGI IMG/M metagenome (GOLD analysis project Ga0172367, IMG submission 114542) | Freshwater microbial communities from Kabuno Bay, South-Kivu, Congo - kab_022012_10m | ecosystem: Environmental > Aquatic > Freshwater > Lake | place: Democratic Republic of the Congo: South-Kivu... | reverse complement strand
CCCTCTTTGTTTAAAACTCGTGTTCTACTGAAAGGTTATATTTCACTTTGTTCAATATAAAATAAAAATATAGCCCTACCAGGATTTGCGAGACAACCTCCTGCGGGTTCTAGGAGTCCAGCAACCTTTATCGAATCCTAAGAATAGCCCTACCAGGATTCGAACCTGGGTCTCAGGCTTCAAAGGCCTGCATACTTGACCACTGTACTATAGGGCTTTACATTCTATAAAAAATAAAATTAAGATTGGTTTATAAGAGTTTTGATATTTTTGTCTAATTCAATAGATTTATAAACAAATTCTTGCCTTGAGAAAATATGAAAAAGCCTAAATTATTAAACTGTACTTCAGAAATAATTGATTTGAAAGTTGGAGAAGGTAATTTACTTAGCAAGGGTATCAATTTTTCAAATGGGGGGATGGCTCCTGTTAACTCTCAATATATTGTTAGTTTGATTAAAGATGGGAGTTTTGATGTTTCTGCAGCAATTCCTAAATGGGAAAGTTCACTTAGAGAATTAAATGAGTTAACTACGAGAGAAATCAAAACAATTGAAGCTTCCATACCTGATAATTTTTATTTAATTAGTCATCCTTCATTTAATAAAGTTGAAATTAAGGGGACAAATGTCAGAATGTGGGATGAGACTTCAAGATTTAAACCAATAGATAGAGCACTTGCTTTTTGTAGTGGAATTACAAATACTGTGCTTCCAAAAGTTAAACCAGATATCGTTATCATTAGTGATTGGATGACGGGTCTTGTTGGTCCCGTTGCTAAAGCAATGAATATGGGAGTGGTGACTATTGGGCATAATCCTCTCTATACGGAATCTGCTTCCTTTGATGAGATTGTTAATAAAGGAATTGAAATAAGAAATTTAGATAGTTCTTATCTTCCCTTAGAATGGGTATGTTGGGATGAAGGAAAAATTAATTTTATGGCGAGTGCAATTAATTCTTCAGATGATTTTATTACTGTTAGTCCTAGTTTTTTAGAAAGAATAATGACAGATAAAGAGTTTCAAAAAAAATTAGTGCCTCCAAAGGTTCTTGAAATGTTAAGAGAAAAGCAAGCTCATTCTCATCCAGATGGAAGACCTCGACTTCATGGATATTTGAATCCTTCGGAAAAAGATTATAGTCAATTATTGGAAAATCTTAGTGCTAAGGGACTTGAAGCGACTATTCAAGAAAGGAAAGAAAATTCTGCTTTATTGAGACAAATGACTGGATTAAAAGAGGGAGGAGAGATTATTGTTTTTCCAAACAGATTATACGCAGAGCAAAAAAATCCTAAACTAGTTATAGATAATGCAAATTATCTTGCTAATAAGTATAATTTGAGAATTCTATTTTTGGCTTCTGGAGATATTAAATTGGAAAACCAAACAAGAGAGGTTGCACTGTCAAGTGAGGGTAAAGTCTCCTTTTTTACCTTTAAAAAAGAATTAGAAGAATTAGTAAAAAAATCTGATAATGTTTATGGTTTGATGACTTCAAATTATGAACCTTGCGGAGGACCAAATATTAATTATCCTCTTGAAGGAGTTTTAATGATTGGGCATAATATTGATGGAATTAGGGATTCAACTTCTCAACTTAATATTAGAGAAAATAAAGGAAATGGATTTTTATTTAATGATAATAATTTATCTGGATTAGAATACGGAATTTCTTCAATGAAAAAATTTTCTAAACTCTCAGATAGAGCAAAATATACTCAGTATAAGAGAATTGCTCAAGAATCTCTAATTAATAATTCTTCAGATGGGAGAATAAAGCAGATTGTGCAAGAAGTTCTTTGGCCTCTTTACGAGGAAAAAATAAGAAGCTGGCATTAATTTCCTTTTTTTGAAATCCATCCTCTTTTTATTAGGATATACATCATAATTGCAGAGGACATTAACATTGCAATCAAAATTCCTAAATAAGCATTAGGGCTATTCTGAAATGGAAGAGAAATGTTCATTCCATAGAATCCTGTTATTACAGTTAGGGGTAAGAGAAGAGCCATAATAACTGTTAGAGCTTTCATGGTTTCATTTGTTTTCATAGAATTCATTGACATATACATATTGTTCAAACTTTCAATTCTTGTTAACATTGTTTTATATCCATCTGCAGTTCTAACAAGGTGATCATAAACATCTCTGAAGTTTGGAGCTAAATCATCGCTAATATAATTGTCAGATATCTTGATTAATTTCATACAGTTGCTAGTCGTGGTCTCTGCGAGATGTCTTAATTCAATAAACAATACCTCTTTTGAGAAAAGCTTTCTTAATATTGCTCTGTCTTGGTCTTCCATAAATGCTCTCTCAATGTTTTTTAATTCTTCAGAGCAATCTGTTTTTACTTCTAGATACCTGTCTACTTCTTTATCTAGGATATAATGAGCAAGGTAATCTGGACCTTTTTTTATAAGGGCTTCAATTTTTTTTGGATGAGCTTTTAATTCTTCTATGGTGTGATTTTTATGTGTGCTATTTGTAATCAAATAATTTTTACCAACTATTAGATAGATATTATTTGTCTCTACGCTATTTTCCTTTAATTCCATGATACTTTTCATAACAATAAAAGTATATTCTTCAAATTCTTCATATTTGGCTCGTGTTTGTCCAGATAAAAGGTCTTCAGTTGTGGTTGGATGAACTTCAAATTTTTCTTTTATAAATTTTAGGTCTTCTTCGTTAGGATTTTCTAGGGATATCCAAGAATAATTTGCCTTCTTTTTTAATTTTGCATTAATATCCTCCAGCAAAATGTCTATTTCAGTTAATTTTCCCCTTGATGATAGAAAGCAGGTTATCATAAAAAAGAAACTTGTTTAGGCTATTTAAAGTTTATTTCTGTAAAGAATATTCATAATTTCCTAAATCAATTACTCTTACTTGTTTGTGGATAAGTTTATCCCCCCCAAAATAATCTATGTTAAATCTTCCTTTTTCTAAAGAAGTAATAATAAATTCATTTGTTTTTCCAATAATCTCTCTTTCTGCATTTGTAATGATAATATCTTGACTTCCTGGTCCTGCAAATTTAAATTCATCATAACTCATAGCATGTAAATGAAATTTTGCAACTCTTGGAGTAAAATTTTCTAAATCTGGAAGATTGTAGAATGAATTATTTTCTTCAATTTTATCCTTCGCATCTTCACTTTGGATGGTTCTTAATTCTAAACTTAAGTTTGGATTAATTGTGATAATACCCCCATGTTCTGAATATTTATCTTTAATATCCTCTTCGATTATTTTCCCTATTCTATTTAAAAAATCTTTATTTTTTAGGGATTTAAGCATTAAATAAATTCTTTGACTTTGGGAAAGAGATAAATCATAAACTTGAGAAAAATGTTCTGTTAAGGTTGTATCCTGATAATTTTTTTCTATTCTTGGGGTGTGTTGTTTGTGTTTTAATTCTGTAAATATGATTTGGGATAGATTGAAATAATTATTAAAAAATTCTGAAGTTTCCATAAAAGATTGAAGATATTCTTCGTTTATTTTAGAAGTTCCTTTTAATTTTGCAATTTCTTCAGTAGAGACATAATCTTGTTTTCCTGTAGCATAAATTTTCATCTCTGTTGTTGGTTTAATAGTTATTTCCTTAGTCTCTTCAAACTTCTGTTTGTTGGAGCATGCGCCTAATCCTATTAAACCTGCTAAAGCAAGTGTTAATAATGTTTTTTTCATAAAATTCGAATAGGGGGAGAGATTATAAAGATTATGGTTTACTATGCACGATAGTTAGGAAAATCTTCTATTTTTAGAAGAGATTCATAAGAATTATCCCCAAAATTATAAAGTCTATTTCTTCCGGATGCTGGTTTCTCTTTTGGAAGGGCACTGATTATCTTTTCTATTTTTCCTTTAATCAAATTTCTTTTATTTTCATCTTCCTTATAAGTATAGTTATAATGATGAAGTAAATTTTCAAATCTGGTGGTTTTTTCTTGTTCCATGTTTATCTCTTATTGTGAGGGTTTATAAATTTATTTAATGCCTATATCTCCCTCTTCTTTCAATTGCCTTCATTCTTTCAAAGACTTTTGCAGCTTCTTTTGGTTTAATGGTTTTATATCCCTGTTCAAATTTAGCAAAAAGATTTTTCCAACTTTTGAAGTGTTTTGCTTCTAGGGCTTGTTTAAGGAGGTGAATATCTACTCCTTTATCTTCATACTGCCCATTTTGAAAGCCTAAACCAAAATCTATTAAAAATATTTTATTATTCTTTAAAATCATGTTTGAAGTAGTTAAATCTCCATGAATTATGCGGGATTGGTGCAGTCTTCCAATTATCTTTCCTAAATCTAACATAACCCTCTCTTGTTTTGGTTTTGGATAATTGTCTAAGGTTTTAGAGAGTTTATCTCCTTCGATGTAATCCATAATTATCTTATCCTCTTCTTTTGAAGGATAAATCTTTGGGACAGAAATAATTTCCCTTATTTTTGTTAATATCTTTGTTTCGGATTTTGTTCTTTGTTTTATTATTTTTTTGTCTAATTCAGCAATTCTATAAGACTTAGACACTCTTTGTTTTACTACTTTATTCCCATCTAAATAAATAATTGCTTCTGCTCCTGAAGATAAGGGTTTTAATTTTTTTTTCATTTTGACTTTTATTTTAGTATAATAATCTTTATATAACTCTTTAGGTTTAATAAATTTATGAAGAGGTTAGTTAATAAACTGGTACGAGGAATAATTTTTGGGAGCTTAGTTGCTTTACCTTCTTTTGGATTTTCTCAGATGAAATCAAAAACTAATTTTCCAGAAAGATATTCTTCTGTGGCGGAAATCGAAAAAGAGGTTCCTGCAATGTGGAGGGGGTTTACTAGAGAATATGTCCCAATTGATTTAAGATTTGAACTTTTAAATGAATTTTCAAATTTGGATAATTCCTCAAAAGACTATTCTTTAAAATTACAAGGAAGTATGCAAAAATCCTTTAAATTTAATAATTTTGAACCTTACCTTGGAGCAGGTTTAGTTTATAGAAATTATAATTCTTCTTATCTCAAGGTGAATACTACTTTTGTTGGGGGAATTGACGTTATTATAAATAAAAATCTTAAGTTATATCTTCAATCTTCTAAGGAATTTAAACATAATCCTGAACTTTGGGTTGGAATAATAAGGAAGCTTTAATTCATATTTCTCTTCATTTCTCTCACAATCTCATTAGCATATTTTTTCAGTTCTTGAAAATTAAATCTTAGTTTTTCCATTGCTCTGGCTTTTTCTTCTCCATTCTCAGATAATTCAGTTAATCTTGAAAATTCTGCAAAAGTATTTTTTTCAATGCTTACAAATTTCAGAACTCTTTTTGAGATTCTATTTGTCTTGAGATATAATGGGCTTGTTGAAATTTTAAAATTTTTTCTTTCCTTTTTTAATTTTTCTAGTATCTCTTTGATTTCCTTCTTTTTAGATTTTTGAGCTTTTTCAATTGCATTATGATGAATTTTTAAGTTGTTTTCTAAACTTTCTATTATCTTTTCAAAATAATCTGCTTTTTTATGAAAAAGAAATTCTTCTTTTTTGTTTTTAGCACTTAATCTATGATTAATAATTGCTCCTGTTAGGGCTCCTAAAAGTATACCTGCTATACTATAAATAAATGGATTTAGGATTGAAGTGGCCATGACTGAAAGGAATTTCTCTTGTTTTTAAGTATTTTGGTGCAAATTAAACTTTGGTTATTTCTAAAGAATTATTCTTTATTTCTTCGTATTTAGTGTGATTTTTGAAAGATTTATCTTTTATAAATATTAAAGTTAATAAACTTAAAAGGGTGGCAGTATCTGCAATCAGACAATAGGGGCATGTTGCATTTAGTACAAAAAACTGAATATATAGAAAATATAATGAAAATAGAGTGCCTCCAATTATGCCCAAGGAAATCAAAATTCTTTTTTTCTTATTTGGTCTTTTAATTTGGGATAAAGTTAGTGCAAAGAGCACAATGAATGCAGCTAATCCCAAATGACTATTATCTATTCCGAGGGTTTTTTCATATTTTGAAGTTTGAACAATAGTACAACTATTTGTTGAAGATTTGCAAGCTTGTTCTAATGGAACAAAAGTTAGTATCGCGGAAATTAAGATAATTACTGTGAATAATCCTAATAATATTTTATATTTCATTAGACTAATTAATATTGAGAGATTTTAAGGTTTACGGAAAAAGGAAAATTTTAAATCCTCATTTTTTTTACTTTACCAAATTTTTTCATTAATTTTTGCATTTGTTTAGGATTCATCCCTTTAGACATATCCATTCCAGAAGAATCTTTTATCATATCCTGAAGGACATCATATTGTTTAATTAATGACCTTATATCACTTGTATTAACTCCAGCTCCTTTTGCTATTCTGGACATTCTTGAAGTTTGTTTTTTTAGTAATTCCGGATTTTCTTTTTCTTCAGGAGTCATTGATTTTAAAATGTGTTCCCATCTTGCAACTTTTTCCTGTTGTTGTCCAAGCATTTCATCTGGAATCTTTGCTGAGCTCATTCCAGGAATCATTGTTTTTAATTTTTCGAATCCTCCAAGTTGATTCATTGATTTAACTTGCTCGATTACATCTTCAAGAGTTATTTTTCCTTCTTCAAGTCTCTTTTGAATTTTCTCTTGCTTTCCCTCATCTGTTACTGAACGTATCTTTTCTATAAGAGATTCTAAATCTCCCATTCCCAAAAGTCTTGATAAAAATGATTGAGGATTAAATTCTTCTATATCGTTTATCTTTTCCCCGTTTGTTATGAAATATACTCCTGCTTTTGTTTCTGCACAAGCGGTCAATGCTCCTCCTGCTTTTGCAGTTGAATCCATTCTTGTAATTATCACTCCAGAAATCTTTACTGCTTTTTGGAATTCCTGCGCTTGTTTTTTTGCAGCTTGACCAATGTCTGCTTGAATAACTAGAATTGATTCGGTAGGTTTAATTTCTTTATTCAATTTTTCTAATTCTGTTACTAATTCTTTATCTAAATCGTGTCTTCCTGCAGTATCAATTAGCACTAAATCAAATTTTTCTAATTTGGGTTCTATTTTTTTCCAGAGTTTTAGAGCATTTGTTTCTTCTAAATCAGTTAAAACCTTTAAATTGTTTTTTTCTCCTAATTGAAGTAATTGTTCTTTTGCAGCAGGACGATGCACATCTAATCCTACTATGGCAACTTTCTTTCCTCTCTTTTGATAATAATTTGCTAATTTTGCAATTGTTGTTGTTTTTCCAGCAGCATAAAGGCCGACTAACATTATTCTACTTTGTTTCTTGGTGAATTCTAATTGTTTTTTTTCTCCAAGAATGTTTAAAAGTTCATCATGAAGAATTTTGATTATATGTTCCTTTTTTTCTATACCTTTAATCTTTTCATCAAAAGCTTCTTTTCTTAGTTTATCTGAAATCTCTTTAACCAATTGAATGTTTACATCTGCCTCAATCATCGCTCTTTGAAGGTCTTTAATAATTCCATCTACTAGCGTTTTATCTAAGAAAATTGCATTCGAAATTTTGTCAGTTGCTTTCTTAATTGCCTGGCCTAATTTTTCTAACATAGAAATAGGAGCATTTTTGGGATTAATAAATTTTGGGTTTTGTAATTAATAATGAAATCCTCTTATTGTTGCATAATTGTTTTTGTAAAGATTTCTAATATTGAAATAATCTATTTTTTCTCCATCTCTAAGTTCTTTAAATTCTTCAAATAAGGCAATCCCCTTATTTACTAAAGATTTTTTACTCGTAAACTTGGCAACAGAAGAACGAATTTCTTTTAATTTAATAATATCTACTATCTCCCCTTTAGTATTGATTATATCTGTTATTATTTCTCCATATCGCGTAACATCTGCCTTTTTTTTAAGAAGATTATTGATTATATATCCTGCTAAATCTCTTGGGAAATAGATAGGATCTTTTAGGGTTCCTCTTCTAAATTCCATATTTTCTGGAATTATACTCTCAGGAATTAAAAGAAGATTAGTTTGATGATTTTCTTCTGTTCCAAATTCAATTCTGTATATTCCTAATTCTTGCTTTTCTGCTTTATTTCTTATTGCTTTCCATGCCAGGTTCATCTTTCTTTGATAAGATTCGACCTTTGCTTTGTCTAATGATTTTGGTAATGCAAAACTGAGAGTTTCTAAGTTTATCATAACCTTGTGTATTACTTTATCTTTAAAAGAATTTGTGTCTAAAAATAGATATTTGATAAAAACTATAATCCTAATTTTTCAATAAACTTACCCTTGTTGAAGGGTTCAATATTTTCATAATTCTGACCTGTTCCTAAATAAATAATGGGTTTATTTGTAGTGTATCCCACTGAAAGAGCAGTTCCACCTTTTTCATCAATGTCTGCTTTACTTAATATAATTGCATCAATTCCTATCGTATCATTAAATGCTTTAACTTGTTCTGTTGCATCGTTGCCAGTGATTGATTCTCCAGTAAAAATTGTTAAATCTGGGTTGCATACTCTCTTTATTTTTTCCATTTCTTTTAATAAATTTGTGGCAGTATGCATTCTTCCTGCAGTGTCTATGATTACACAATCAATATTGTTTTTTTCTGCATATTTTATTGCATCAAAGCCAACCGAAGCAGGGTCAGAACCATATTCATGAGCAATAACTTTTACTCCAACTTTTTCTCCATGTTTTTTTAATTGTTCTATTGAGGCCGCTCTAAAGGTGTCTCCTGCTCCTAGTATACAAGAAATTTTTTGTTTTTTTAACATATAAGCAAATTTTGCAATGGTGGTGGTTTTTCCAGTTCCATTTATTCCACAAAATAAAATTACATATGGCTTGTTCTTTTTTGATTTTATTTTTTCTATTAAATCAAATGGCTCAATTAATATTTTTTCTATAGTTAATTTTAATGTGTTGTTTATTTCATCTTCTAAATTTTTCTTAAGAATTTCTTTTCCTACTAGCTCGTTTTTTAAATCTTGTAAAATTTTATCTGTTACTTCTAAAGCAACGTTATTCTCTAATAATATCATCTCTAAATCTTCTGAATAATTTTGGAAATCCTTTTCTGAAATAATGGTACTCTTAGAAAAGATTGCCTTGAAAAATCCTTTTTTTGTTTTTTCTTCATGTTTGAGATCTTTGACTATTTCATTTGTTATCTTTCTTTCTTCTTTATCAAACTCTTTTTTTTCTGGTTCAAGATATTCGTGTTCTTCTATGGGTTTAATTTGTTCTTTTAGTTCTTTTCTTAATTCTTTTCTGGACTTTTTTGGAATTTCTTTTTTTTCTTTCTTAGAAATCTTTACCTCTTCTTTTGGTTTAATTTTTTCTTTATTTGATTCTAAAAAGGGTTTCTCTTCTAACTCTTTCTTGTCTTCAGAAACTTTCTTTACCCAAGATTTTAACTTTTCTCTTAATTTTCCAAACATCTTAAATTCCTAAAATTAAGAGTTTTTTTAGGATTAATAAAGTTTGGGTTTTACTGGAATAGTTTTAAATATTCTTTTTACTATTCAATTTAATGAATCCATTAATGGGGCTAATTGTAGCAATTTTTTTGGGAGCTTTAATTGGGCTTCAGAGAGAGTATACTCAGCAGAAAGAACGTCTTAAAAAATTTGCAGGATTTAGGACTTTTATTCTTATTACCATACTTGGAGCAGTCTTAGGATATCTCTCTGATTCAATTTCTTCTTGGCTTGTGTTAGCAGGTTTTTTGGGGGTTTTATTACTTAGTCTTGTTTCTTCAGTCTTTGACCATCTAAAACCAGGTATGTCTTCTGCAACTACTGAGATTAGTGCAGTTTTAAGTTATGTTGTGGGAGCCATGTGCACAACAGGATATCTAGAAATTGCAGTTGTTTTAGCCGTTTTGATTACCGCTTTTCTAACCTTTAAAGAGAATTTTCATAAATTTGCTCAAAAAATTGAACAAAAAGAATTAATTGCAGTTATTCAATTTGCATTAATCTCTTTTGTAATCTTACCCTTTTTACCCAATAAAAATTATTCTCCTATTGACATTCCTGGAATGTCAGGTATCTTATCTTCCTTGGGCTTCGGGGAAAATCTTTTAGCAAGTTTAGACGTTTTTAATTTTTATTATATCTGGTTGATGGTTGTTTTAATTGCAGGAATTGGATTTTTAGGATATATTCTAGTTAAATTTGTTAAATCAAAAAATAGTTATGGTTTGCTTGGCTTTGTTGGGGGATTAGTTTCTTCCACTGCTGTAGCATTATCTATGTCTGGAGAGAGTAAAAAAAATAAAAAAATGACTGCTCCTTTTGTTCTTGCTATTGTGACGGCTGTGGGGGTTATGTTTTTTAGAATTATATTTATCATTGCTATTTTGAGTTCTTCTCTTTTGGAAAAATTATTATTACCTTTAGCTATTATGGGAATTGTGTGCTTTATCATTGCTTTTTTCTTTTCAAAGAAAGAGAAGAATAAAAAAAATGTTCATCTTAGTGTGAAGCAGCCTTTTGCTCTCACTCCTGCTTTAAAATTCGGACTTCTTTTTGCGGTAATTTTGTTAGTTTCAAGAATTGCTCAACTTTCTTTTGGAGATACTGGTTTGTATGTAACTAGTCTATTATCTGGATTGGCGGATGCAGATGTTATGGCTTTAACCATGACTGGGTTGTTTAATTCTTCTAGTGTTAGTGCAATCGTAGCTTCAACATGTATACTTATTGCAATTGCTACAAACACTTTTATCAAGGTAGGATTTGCGTATGGGCTGGGCACTAAAAAACTTGGAAATAGTTTGTTGTGGATATTTGGGTTAGTCTTTTTAATTGGTTTTGCAGTTTTATTCATTCTTTAGATAGTTTTTATAAATCTTGTTTTCTTTGATTATTAATGCAGAAAGAGTTGAAAATTTATTTATTTAGACATGGTAGGACTGATTATAATTTGCAAGGAAAATTTACTGGTTGGAAAGATTCTAAATTAACTTCAAGGGGTATTAAAGATGCAAAAAAAATTGCAAAAAAGTTAAAAAAAATTAAATTTGAAATTGCAGTTCAAACTAGGCTCTCTCGTTCTAAGGACACTCTTAGTTATGTCTTGAAGTTTCATCCAGAATGTAAAAAGATAATTGAAGATAATAGAATGATTGAGAGAAGTTATGGAATTTTGGAAGGGGTTTCTCATGAAGAATTTATTAAGAGACTTGGAAATCAAGAGTATGATTTACTCTCTTCTGGAGATGCAATTGAAAACATTAAAAGTAGAAGATTAAGAAGAAAATTAAAGAGATTTTTAGGAGAGGAAGAATATAAATCAATTCATAGGGGATATAAAAATAAGGTTCCAAGAGGGGAATCTTTTTATGATGTAGAAAAAAGAGTCAAACCTTTTATTATCTGGTTAAAAAGATATATGAAAAAAAATAAAGTAAGTGTTGCGATCTCTGCACATGGAAATTCTATAAGACTTTTTAGAAAGATTATGGAAAAATCTTCTATTGAAGAGATGGAAAAATGGGTTATTCCTTATAATAAAGTTTTTGTATATAAAATTTAATTTGGAATAATTATATGGTAGTATAGTAATCTATTAAAAGACTGATGGTTTTTCAAGGGCATGATTACTTATCAAGATATTTACGAGGCAGCGAAAAAAGAAAGATATTCTGAAAGTTTGCAGCCAATTCCTAAAACTTTTGTAAAAGAGGTTGCAAAATATTTAAAAGAGAAAAGAGAAGCGTCTTCTAAGGAGAAAGATGTTTTTTCTGAGGTAATTTTAAAAAATAAAAAACAACTTGAAAATGCAATTACTCTCTTTCAAGAGCTTCTTAGAAGAAGAAGAAAAAAAATTTTAAATCTTGTTCTTATCGCTTCTGAAACTGGTATCTCTAAGCAAGATTTTGATAACATGCTTTTAATTGAGAAAGACCTTTTTGAAGAACTCATGAAGTGCGTTGATAAAGCAGATAAAATGTTAAATAGTTTTTTGAATGGAGATAAATCTGAGGATGAAAAATCCAATAGTGTAATAATCTTTTTAGAAGAAGTTAGTGAATTTGTTGAGCCTAATGGAGAGGTTTTAGGACCTTATGAAAAAGGGCAGATTGCTAATCTTGCAAAAGAGATTGCAGTTATTCTTGTTGGAGATGGAAAAGCAGAGTATTTAGATAAGTAAACGGATTTATTTCTTATTTTTTTGCAGTTTTAAAAAGAGTTTATAAAGTACTGATATTTTAAATCAGTACTCGGAGGAATAAAATGTTACATATAAATTTAAACAATTTTGAAAAGGAAGTTGTGAATTCAAAAACTCCTGTTATTTTGGATTTTTACGCCGATTGGTGTGGTCCTTGTCAGATGATGGGTCCAATTTTTGAATCAATTAGTAGTTCTTACAAGGGAAAGCTAAAATTTGCAAAAGTTGATACTTCCACTGAAGAAGGATTATCTATGAAATATAGGATTCAGGGAATTCCTTGTTTAGTGATTTTAGACAAGGGAGAAGAAATTGGGAGAATAGTTGGATTAACTAATGCAGAAACTTTAAAGAAAAAAATTAATGATATTTTAAAATAATGGCTCTAGATTTTGCTTGTAAAAGATTTGAAATAGAAGATGTAATTAAGTGTAGTTTGTCCTTAACTAAATCTGATTTTCTTTTAATCAAATTTTTAATGAAAAAAGATAATGGCTCTTTTACTACTGAAGAGCTTTCAGAAAAATTAGGGTTTGAAAAATCCACTGTTCAAAGAGCAGTTAAGAAACTTAGAGAAAAAGGACTTTTATTTAGAAGTCAACAAAATCAATCTCAGGGAGGATATGTTTTTTATTACAGAATAAAAGATAGAGAAAAAATACGAGAGATGATTTTGGAGATTGTTAATTCTTGGCATGAAAGATTTAAGGATGAAATAAAAAAGTGGTAAGATTTATTAACTAAAATTCTTCTTTATTCTTATGAAAACTCGGCAAATCATTGGTTTAATTATTGCTTTTATTGGACTAATTCTTCTAATTATTGGAGGAACTATTGATGGAGAGGCTTTTTTTGTTTTCTTTATCTATGGAATTCCATTAATTATAATTGGATTAGTAATCTTTTTTAATAAACATGAAGACAAGATCGAGCAAGTAAATTATTCTAAAATGAAAAAATGAATCAAAAAAGATTAATTGGGATTATCCAAGAAGATGGAAGAGTTTTAACGAATAATGGAGAGGAATATTTTTTACCTTCTAGAGGAAGAGACAAAGAGGGTTATCGTGAGGTTGTAATTGATGCAACTGCTGTTGGAGGATATGGAGGATTTGCAAGACAATCTCTTAAGCCTTACATTGGTATGGAAGTAGAATTTTATATTAATGGTCCCGGACTGGCTGGATTTAATTTTACTATTTTAAACAAAATGAAAGGAGGAAAAAATGAAAAAGAATGAATTTTTAGTTGTAACAACTGATGAAGTTCCGGGAAAGAAAATTATTAAGGTTCTTGGATTAGTACGAGGTAACACTGTAAGATGTAGAAATTTTGGAGTTGATATTGGGGCAGGATTCAAAAATCTTGTAGGAGGAGAAGTTAAATCCTATACTGAAATGTCTAATAATGCTCGAGATGAAGCGCTAAATAGAATGATTAATGATGCAATTTCTAAGGGGGCAAATGCCGTTGTTGGAGTGAGATTTACAACTTCTATGATAATGCAATCAACTTCAGAAATGTTTGCTTTTGGAACAGCTGTTGTTGTGAAGTAAGGGATTTTTAATTTCTAAACAGTATAATTAGAAGAGGATTTGTTTTGTCCACTTGTTGAATCATTTATTCTAAACAGAACATTTTTAAAACATTAATTCGAGATATAATTGTAATTATGCCTCCATAGCTCAGTGGCAGAGCGGCTGCCTTGTAAGCAGTAGGTCGGGAGTTCAAATCTCTCTGGAGGCTTTCTCCCCTTTAAAATTTTAATTAAATAATGGTCTGGAAACTTTTATTAAAATTTAGCTTTTATATTTAAAAGAATTTGAACATATTTATTTACTTTACTATCTCAATCATTCTTATATCACAAAGAGAAAGAGGATAAACTTTCTTAAGTTTTAGGCTCAATTCTTTTTGAATTTTGTTTCTTAGAATATCTTCAAATAGTTCTTGAGAATCTCTCGATGCTGCCCAGGATGCTAATTCCTCTCTTGCTTTATCTCTTAAGGCTTTTTTAACAGCTCTTGAAACTTTTCTTCTTGTTACAAGTAAAGGTTTAATTTTAACGTTTGTATCTTTACATTTAGTTACAAAAGAATCCTCGACATAATCTGTTCCTTTTTTTACCATTCGGTGAGTATGATAGGGCATTAATTCAAATTGGTCTGCTTTAACAATTCCAATATCGTCTTTAACAGTTAAATGAAATCTAATCAGGGCCCCTTTTCCCTTGAGCATTCTTGTTAAATCATAACTAATACTTCTGTTATCTAAGTCTTCGACTTCATATCCTAATAATTGGGTTTGTTTTTTTATTAATGGAAGAATAACATTAAACATTCTTTTTTTTCTTTTTGCTTGCGCCATTTTATTCTTGTAATTGCTTACCCGCCCTTATACCTTTTTTCTGATATTTTGATTTGTTACAGGTTTTACAAGTGTACATAATGTTTGTCTTTTTAGTTGTTTTGGATTTTCTTTTGTTTTTTGTAATTGGGGGTTTTGAACCCCATTTTCCTTTATTTCCAATCCCTCTACCTAATCCTCTTAATTGAGCTCTTTGTTTTGAACCTCTTGCCATTGTTCCTCTCTGGAAACCTGTAGAAACTAACTTAATTTTTTGTTCAGTCTTTTTCTTACAATAAGGACAATATCTTTTTGTTGTTTTTGGTAACTTCATAGAATCATGAAAAACTGGGGTTTTATAAAGGTTTTTATCCCTCATTTTTTCCAAATTTTGGATAATATTATTCTTTTAAAATTTTAAATTAAAAAAGTTTAAATAAGGAGCTTGCTTTTTTTTGTTATGGATATAAAAAGAGTGATACTGTTTATTCTATATTTTGGAGTTGGAGCATATCTATTAACTTTAAATTTAAGTATACTTAACGTCGGGGATCCTCTTTCTAAATTTGATAAATGGGCTATGATTGCTGGAGGAATTCTCTGTGTTTTTGGGGGTATCAATCATCTAAGAGTTAGTAATTTTAAGAGTTATAAAAAGTCAAGAAATCCATATTAATTTTCTTCTTAAACAAATATTTATATAGATATTTTTCGTCTTTAAACTATGTTAGTAAAAAGGGGTAAGAAGGGGCAAGTAACAATTTTTATTATTGTGGCTTTAGTGTTAGTAATTTTAGTTGGAAGTTATTTTATTTTTAAGGATAAAATTGTTCAAAATACTGTTCCTGAAAATTTTCAAAGAATAGAAAATAGTTTTTTAAGTTGTGCGGAAACTCAGATTTCCGAGGGAATTCTAACTCTTGAAGTGCAAGGAGGATATCTCTATCTTCCAGAACGTCAACTTGGTTCAATGTACTCTCCTTTCTCCTCTTATCTTGATTTTATGGGAATTGATATTCCTTACTGGTATTATCTTTCCGGAGCTAATTTACCCAAGGAGCAAGTTCCTACTATGAATATGATGGAGAAGGATTTGGAAAAATTTTTACAGCAAAGTCTTTTGACTTGCTCTTTTGATTCTTATATTGAAGAAGGGTATTCAATTTCTAAATCTGAACCAGAAGTACACGTAAATATTCAAGATAATGTTGTTAAGGTGAATGTTGATATGGATATAGATGCTCTTAAAGGAGAAGAATCATATTCCTTTAGGAATCATGCTCTCTCTGTAGATTCAAAATTAGGTTTGCTTTATGAGGATGCAGTAGAGTTATATAATCAAGAAATGGAAGAGATGTTCTTAGAAAATTATTCTGTTGACGTGCTTAGACTTTATGCTCCTGTAGATGGGGTGGAATTAAGCTGTAAACCTCTTGTTTGGGATGCTCATGAAGTTGTGAGCGAGCTTAAAGAGGCTGTGGAAGTGAATACTTTAGCTTTAAAGACTTCGGGAAATAAACAAGATTATTTTTTAATTGATTCTAATATTAAATCTGAAGCAAGGTTTATTAATTCTCAAGAGTGGGATAGTTTTTATGAGATTGTTCCTGCAGAAAATAATTTGCTTATCGCTAAACCTTTGGGTAATCAAAATGGAATGGGTTTCTTAGGATTTTGTTATGTTCCTTATCATTTTGTTTATAACATGAAATATCCCGTGGTTATGCAAATTTATCAGGATGAAGAATTTTTCCAGTTTCCTTTTGTTGTGGTAATTCAAGGGAATAAACCTCGACAATCTTTAACTTCTAGTTTTTCTTCAAATGAAGAAGGGGTTGATTTATGTGCAGATAAATTATCTTCTGCAAGAATTAGTTTGGTTGATAGTGAGATGAATAGTGTTGAAGGAAATATCTCTTACGAATGTTTTGGTTCAATTTGTGATATTGGAGAAACTACTAATGGGCAACTTCAAGCTAATTTCCCCCAATGTGTTAATGGGCATTTAATTGTTAGGTCAGAAGGATTTGCAGAGTATAGAGAGACTCAAACAATAATGGAAAATAATAGTTTTATTTTGGCTTCTCTTTCTAAAGAATTTTTAATAAATTTGGAAATACTTGCAGAAGGAAAAGAGTTTGATAATTCAGTTATTATTAATTTTATTTCAGATAAAGGGCAATCTTTTACTGCAGTCTATCCTGAACAGAGAGAAGTTAAATTAAGCGAGGGAGAATATGAAATTCAAACTTATTTATACGGTCCTTCAGAATTTAAATTGTCTGAAAATAATACTTACAGACAATGTGCAGGGGGATATGTTTTAGGAATTGGGCAAACCTGTTATGACATTGAGATTCCTGAAGAGATGATGAAAAATGTTTTAATTGGGGGAGGAACATCAAATTCTTATTTCATGGAAGAAGATTTGATGAATGCTAATACTTTGATTCTTGATGTAGGGGATTTAAGAAATCCAAAAACTTTAGAGGAATTACAATCGAATTATGAATTTATTGGAACAAGAAATATTGGGGTGAGCTTTAAATGAAGAAATTAATCTTTTTAGTAATGTTGGGAATTTTTATTATTAGCTCTTTAGGAGTTGTTTCTTCGGCAACTAATTTTTTTACTGGTAGCGGAAATAATTTTTTGGAGTCTAGCTGGGGAAAAAATACAAATTCTGATTATGTTAAATCTTATCTGGGATTTAGTGCTGAAGATTCTGGAATATTTTCAGATTTTTCTTCTTCTCACATGTCTTCCTTAGATGTTAGCATGTGTAAAGAGGGAACTGACTTTCTTTTACAGGTTGAACCTTTGAGTTGTACTCCGGCTGTTGTTAGAAGTGATTTATTAGAAGAACAAGATGTTCCTGTTTTTTGTAAGATTCAAGCAATGAAGATTAATCCCCTAATTGATGTAAGTTATATTCAAAATATTCACTTTGGGAATTTTAATCAATCTAAAGAAATTAGAAATGTTAAATTTTATCCAAAATTTTCTGCTCTTTGGAAAAATAGACTTGCTAATGATTTCTCTGACCCTTTAGAATATCAAGATTTAGGTTATGCAGTTGTAGTCCTTAAGAGAAATACTAACGAAAGTTCAATGCCAGAATTTGTTGAAGGTAATATGAAAGTAGAGATGAAATATAATTTAAAAGAAGCATTTGGAATTAGAGATAATGTTTTTTATCTTCCAGAAATGAGTGATGAAGTTTGGAAAGACCATCGAGTTAAATATAGTTTTTGGAATGGAAGGGGATATCTGAGAGCAGAAGGAATTGATGAGAATTCTGCAACTATTAGTTTGTATACGGATAGATATCAAACTTCTTTTGGAAATAAAAATGAACTAGAAAAAGTAAAATATTCTTCATTTAATCTTAAGGAAGGAGAGACAACAAATTCAATTTATCTTCCAGGAGTAGATTGTTTGGCTACTCTAACTTTAACTTTAGATAGATTGGAAACTCCGGGTACTTATGCAATTATAAGAGTTAATTCAGAATATTTCCAGGTTAAAAGAGGGGAGAGCTTTTTAGATGGGAAATGTACAGTTAAAAAATTGACTCCTTTTGGACAAATTCAAGAAGTTACTGTAAGTTGTAAAGGAGACGAAAAATCTGAAATGTTTACCTTAAGTTCCTATCCTAAAGTTGACATTGAGGTTAATGGGGTAACAAAGAGTGTGACTGTTGGAGACAAGCTCACTGAAGTAAAAGATGATTCTGGAAAAATTTTAGGTTCAATTTATCTAAGCAAAATGGAATTAATTAAGCCAAAAGCAATTTCCACCAATGATGAAAATATTAAATTAACTCTATCTTATATTGAAGATGCAACTATTTCTAAACTTCCTAATGAAAAACTAAAGGGTCTCAAAAAAGCATTTTCTTTGACTAAAGCTAAAAAAGAGGAATATAAAAAAGATTCTTTAACTCTTGTATTCAACTTTATAGGATTTTCCGAAGGGAATAATGAGGAATTAGATGCAGAGATTGCAAAGTATTATGATTATGCAAAAGAAGATTTTGATGAAATAATTTCTAATTTTTATACTGATATAAATCCAATTGAGGGGAAAGAAAAATTGTCTGAAGCAAGTTATATTGAAAAAATTAAACTTGCGAGATATTTAGAGAGAAAAGATGATTTTAATAATTTCTGTAAAAATTTTAAGGAAGCTTACCCTCAATCAGGGGATTATTACTCTCTTTGTGAACTTGGAAAATATGCAATCAACTCTGGAACTTCTCATAAGGAAGTTTTAATAGATGGAGATTTAAAAGATATTGTTTTTGATAGTATTTATCAACCTACTTTCGAAGAGTACGGAGCGGAAATTCAGGTTAGTAAAGTTGGGGCGGATTCTAGTGAATCATTTCAATTGTCAAAAAATGATGTTGTAAATATTTCTGATGCGACTTATGGGGGAACTAATTATATTGAACTTTTAGATGGATTAACTGAAGATTCGGCAGTGGTTAAATTATCTATTGCTTCTTCACGTAGGTCTCAGTCTACTACTGGAAATCCTGTTTCCAATGCATTAAGTAATAACTATGCAGATTACACTCTTAAATTAACTCAGGGAGAGGTTATGACTCAGGGAGGATATGAATTTCTCTTAACTAATACTAATTTAAAAAAACAAGCTAAAGTTTCTATAAAAGTTGGAGCAAATCGGGCAGCAAGCGAGACTAATTTTAGTTATAAAATTGGAATTGAAAAAAGGGCAATTAAATTATCTCCTGAAAAAACTCAAGAGAGAATTGAGAAATTAAATAAGACAATTGGGGAATGGGAAAAAGTTAATGAGGGTCTTGGAAAGGTTGTTCAAGGAATGAAGACTGCTTGTTTGATTACTGGATCTGCATTTACAATTAAAAATCTTCTTGAAAATTTTGATGGGAAGGCAATCGCTCGTCAGCAAGTGATGCAGGGTTCTGGGGGATGGAATGAAAAATGTGCAAATTTCAAAAATGTTAATGAAGGATATGTTTCAGTAGAAGATTGTTTATTTAGTGAATCGGATAATATTGATGCTCAGGTTCAACTTTATGACAAAGTACTCAAGGCACAGAATGAAGAGATAAAGAGAGTTCAAGCTCATAATATGCAAGAGGGTTCTTTATTAGAATCTCAAGTTGTTAATCAAGAAGGCTTTGCTAACGAATTTGTTGAGGGAGCTAAAACAAATTTGAATCGAGCGGCTTCTCAGAATCCTCAGCTTGTTGGAACAAATGGATTGCCTACTTTAGATTTGACGCAGGTTAATTTGGGTGCGGAAGCTTATAATAAAGATTATAGCTTGGAAGATTTGAGAAACATTGATTTATATTCAAGAATTTTAGCTGAAAATCCTAAAGATGAAATTGCTAAGAAAAAACTTTATGGAGAACTTTACGAATTGAAGAAAAATCAAGATTCAGTTTTAGAATTAAAAAACTTCGTTGCTAAAACTGGATTAAAAAATTCTTATGTTGATTATTCTGAATTAAAGCAGTTAAATATTACTGGAGTCGAAGAGATTTTTAGTGAGTCTAATTATTATAATTTTAATCAAGGGGCAAATTCTAAATTAACGGATGCAAGTAAGGTTTATGGATATAAAAACGCAATTACTGGAAAAGAATATCTTCTTCAATATGATGATGATGGAATAGTTACTGGAACTTATCTTGTTTCAGGACAGGTTTTAACCCCCCTTTTAGAAAATGAGGGAAATCCTTTGGGATTGCACATAAAGATTCTAACAGAAGAAAAATTACAGAATGAATATTTGAATGAAGAGATTAGATATTATGAAGAGGGAACTTACAAAGGATTACCTTCTGTTGTTCCCGTTGATTTAAAAGAGGGATGGTATGCTTATATGGATGAGGGAGCATATCTACCTGGAGAGCTTGAATCTTATTATGATTCTGGAACTGTAAATAGTTTCTGGTTATGTAATGTTGGAGAAAATAGGCTTGAAGAATTTAATCTTGGAGGAAGAGATGATGTTTGTACAATGATTAATTTAAGAACTGGGCAGAATGAATTTAGAATTTCTGGATTAAGTGCAAATAAGGCTGAAGCCTTGGTTAGAGATGCAGTGACTTCAATTAGAACTGCTTCACGTGCTTATAAAAATGGACTTAATGAGGTTTTAATTGATGGAAGAATAAACAAAAAAATAAAAGTTGGAAGTCCAGAGATTAATATTCCTGATGTAAGATGTACAGATATAATGTCTCCAAAAGAATGTCAAATTTTATTTAATGTGTGTGACCCGGTTTTATGCCCTCAGAGTAGATGTGATTTCGGAGGAAAATATCCTGTTAAAGATGTTATCCAATCTGGAATTGTAGGAAGTTTAGTTTTATGTGCTCCTAATTGGAATGAAGGAATTTATATGCCAATTTGTTTGACTGGAATTCAGGCAGGAATGGAAAATTGGTTGACTGTTACTAAATCTTATCAAGATTGTTTACAGGAAAGTTTAGATACAGGACAGACTGTTGGAATTTGTGATGAGGTAAATAGTATTTATCTTTGTGAGATGTTTTGGAGACAGGCAGCCCCTCTAACTAATCTCGCTTTACCTAAGATAGTTTCTGCTTTAACTGGACAAAACAAGCGTGGAGGGGGAGAGTATATGACTTTCAATTCGGCTTGGGAAAATTTCCAAAATTCATATAAATATTTTACAAATTTCTATGCTTCAAATTCTTATAAAGCATTTAAGATTAGAAGTTCCGAAGAGGTTGGGGGGCTTTTATGTAAAAGTTATGCTTCTGTGGTTTATCCAAGTGGGGCTGGGCTTTTAGATGTTCTGACTCAGGCAGATTCTCCTCCTCAATATACTGCAAAATTTGATGAAATTCCTCTGACTACTGCAACAAATCCTCCTACCTCTCATTATAAGGTGTTCTATCATATTTTTGCTGGTAAAGATAGTGGGGCTTATTTTCGGGTTTATTTAAGAGAGGGCCCAACAAGTTCTTATTATCAAGAGCAAACTGGAAGATTGATTAGGTCTGGTTATCTTGGTAAGGGAGAGTATAAAACCGAGACTGTTGATTTTACTTACCCTTCTGGATATAAACAATTGTGTGTGAATGTTAATGGACAAGAGGAATGTGGATTTGGAGAGGCAACAACAAGCTTCGCTTATAATTATTTAGAGGATGCTTATATTAATGAGAGTGTTACAAATTTTAATATAACTACAGAAAAAGAATGTGTTTCTGGAAGTGCAAGTTGGTATAATCTACTAAACTTAAATCTTGAAGAAGGAATTAATGATTTGATTGACCCTCAAATTTATAACGAAGGAATAATAAGAATCTGTGCAAATGAAAATCCTGGAAATAGTAGTGATATTTCTGTTAATTTAATAAGTGCTCGTTGGAAAGATGTTGGTTATTGCGGAGATGAGAAAATGAGATGTTGGTTAGATACAGAGAGTTTGGATAGTGCATTTAAATTTGCAACAACTCAGGAGCAAGCAATGGATGCAATTAAAAATGATACTATTGATAAATTGATTAATAATGGAAAATATATGACCTTAGAAGAGTACAAAATTTTCGTGGCTAAAATAAAAAATGAACCTAACTTTGAAGAGAGAGTTAAATTAATCTCTGAAGCATTTAATGAAAATAAAATTTATCCTAATAATCAATATTCTTATTTATTGTTATTAAGAGGGAGAAGTTATGCTGAAATTGCTAAACTGCTTTTTGTTCCTCAACCAGTGAATGTAGTTGGAATCGGATTATTTCCAGATGAGCTTTCTCTGACAAATAGAAATTTATCTAACGCTTTATTATATACTGGATTTTTTTTGAAAAATAATGATACTACTGTTTTAGTTTCTGCAATTGATTCTGGAGAGATATCTAGTCATCCTATTTCTTTTTATGCTTCTCCTGGAATTTCTAGAGAATCGGATTTAACAAAAGTTGAGAGAAATTATAGTTCTGCTCCCTTTTCGATAGAAGAGAGTGAAGCATTTAAAGAGGCCATTCAAAAACCCTATTTTGTTGAGCCTTTTGAGGTTTCTTCTGAAGAGTTTACTCAATTAAAGCAAGTTTCTATAAAATATTATGATTCTTCTGATGTAAATAACCAGGTAGTAAGAGTAATTGATAATGTTTCTGTTGGAGAGGCAATCTCTTTTAAGAGTAATGGAATTTCTTATTCTGGAAGAATTCTTGAATTACTTCTCGATAAAGGTGTTGTTGGAGCTCCTGCTTTAGATTCAAATAATAAAGTTGTAGGAATGGTTGTTGATGCAGATAATATATTAATGATTATTCCAATTTCTCTTCTTGGAATTAAACCTTCTGAAAAAGAGGAAGCTGTTGGAGAGCAAACTGAAACTAGCATTGAAGAGATTCTCGATTCTGAAAATTTAATTTCTTCAGAGATTAAATTAAACTATCGTTTTATTGCTAAAGATGTATGTTTAAAGTATTATGATGCTGAATGGCATTGGAATGAGGATTGTGGAAATACTTGGTTTAAGATTAATTCAGTTAAAGAAGATGATTTTTATGGAGATAAAGGAAAAATTGCTTTTATTTTAACTCTTGAAAATCAGAATTATTTAACAGGAATGGATTATATTTTATCTTATTTTCAAAAAGCAACTGCTGTTAAAGAAATTTCTAATCGGGAGATAGTTTTAGAAAGAGATTTTATTGTTACTATTGATAGAATTAATGTTAAAGATGGGGCTCAATTATTATCGGTGCCTCCAATTAAATTGATTTATCAAGGTGAACCTTATAATGGATGGTTATGGACTCCAAATAAAAATCTAATTAAGGGAGAAAAAGAAAATGAATATTCTATTAAAACTGTAGAAGGAAAATTTTATAATCCTGGAGAATGGGTACAGGCGCCAGGACTGGATTATAAGGGGGTACTTAAAGGATATCAAGGGGAGGCTCTTGAAGCCTCAAATGAAAATATTGTAAAAGGATTAGATGGACTTAATTTAGTTAAGGGGATTGCATTTATCTTTGTAAGCAAAGAATTTTCTAATTCAATAAATCAAGGGGAAGAAACTGGAGGGAGTTCTTCAGTTAATTCTGGAGAATATCAAATAGCTCTCTCAGATGATGATAATAAAATTTATGCTTCAAATGATTATGGAAACACTTGGACAGCAAAAGAATTTAATGAAGAAATATATTTAATTTTATTTTCAGATAATTTGAAGTATCAACTTGTTATTGGTGAAGGTTTGATAACAAAAGTTTCAAATGATTATGGAAAGACTTGGGTTTCTAAAGAAGAATTATTAAATTCATACCGTGCTTCAATGTCTCGTGATGGGAAATATCAAACGGTTGTAGGGGAGAAAATTTATGTTTCAAATGATTATGGAAACACTTGGACAGCAAAAGAATCTGAAAAGTCTTGGAGTGGAATTTCAGTTTCAAGTGAGGGGAAATATCAAACTGCCGTAGTTAATGGAGGGAAAATTTATGTTTCAAATGATTATGGAAACACTTGGACAGCAAAGGAATCTAATAGAAATTTGTATGG
>Ga0172367_10002692_pt1 | contig 24060 bp, 28 predicted proteins | sample Lak10m_FD_114542 | JGI IMG/M metagenome (GOLD analysis project Ga0172367, IMG submission 114542) | Freshwater microbial communities from Kabuno Bay, South-Kivu, Congo - kab_022012_10m | ecosystem: Environmental > Aquatic > Freshwater > Lake | place: Democratic Republic of the Congo: South-Kivu... | reverse complement strand
TGCCCCGCCGACCTGTCCGCCGTAGCTTTAGCGGAGGCGGAGTCCAAATTAGTTTTCGGGATTTTCGTCAAAAAATGTTCGAACATCAATCAAAAAACACCGCACTGAAGAAAAATTGCTTTTATTTTCAATTTTAGAGAGTACATTATATGGCTCTTTGAATGAAATATTAGCGATTTTTTTATTCTCAACTTCGGCGTTCCAAAGTAGAGTTATTAGAGTATTTCGCTGTTCGTCAGGTTTTTTAGATAAAAACTCTTTTTGCATTTGTTTTGTGGCTAAAAAGAAGTTTTTTATCCGTTCCAAAGTAGTATTATCCTGGTTAGATTTTTTAACTTTTAGGTCATCTAAGTCTTTATTAACCAGGACTAGCTCGTTGTCTATCGCTTGGCTCTTAGTCCTATAATCGCCCTCTAAAACGATTTTATCCAGGTAGCTATCAAGTAATACTCTTTTACGTTCATTAAGCGTTTTGACCCGATTATTGGCAGGTCCCCCAAACACTAGGCACTTTCTCCATGTGCCTCTAAACTAGAAACATATGAAAAAAGTGTCTAGTGTTTGGGGGACCTTCCATGATAAATTCAATAAAATCAAAAATAACCAGGTTGCCATTAAAAGTGCCCAGTTTTTCCTGGTATTCAGCAACAAAAGATTCTAGTTTATTTTTGATTTTATCGGGAGTCATAAGAATATTTTGGCACAAAAAAGGGTTTAAATCAATTCGTGAATTTAATTGATTTTTCGGAGATTTTGTGATAATTTAAGAGTATAAAAAAAATTGAATCATCAAAAATACCAATCTTAGCTTTAATATTAAGTTAGAATCATTTAAATCAACGGGTCATGCTTTTTAACTCACCATATTTCATTTTCATATTTTTTCCAATTATAACCTTTGGGTATTTTATTTTACCCCACCGTTGGCGTTGGCTTTGGTTGCTACTCGCTAGTTGTTTTTTTTACATGTTTTTTATTCCAAAGTATATTCTGATTTTGGCTTTAGCTATTGTGATTGATTATTTTTCTGGCCTCGCCATGGAAAAATCAAAAACTAAAAAAAGAAAGAAGATTTTTTTGATTATCAGTATAGTTTCCAATCTTAGTTTATTATTCTTTTTTAAATATTTTAATTTTTTTACCAGTAATATTAATTATTTGGCCAGTATTCTAGGCTGGAATTATTCGTTAAATGCTTTAAAAATAATTTTGCCAATTGGCTTATCTTTTCATACTTTTCAAAGCCTAAGTTATATTATTGAAGTCTATAGGGGGCGTTATCCAGCGGAACATCATTTTGGTATTTTTGCTCTCTATGTTATGTTTTACCCTCAATTAGTAGCTGGGCCGATTGAAAGACCGCAAAATCTTTTACCACAATTTCATAGTCGTTTAGATTTTGATTATGCGAAATTTATTAGTGGTTTTCAATTAGCTTTATGGGGTTTGTTTAAAAAAGTGGTCATTGCTGACCGCGTGTCTGTTTTTGTTAATCAGATTTATAATAATGTTCCTGGTTATCAAGGGCCACATTTTTTGTTGGCGACTTTCTTTTTTGCTATTCAAATTTATTGTGATTTTTCTGGATATTCCGATATAGCTCGCGGTATAGCTCGTATGATGGGTTTTGAGCTAATGAGAAATTTTAGAGCACCATATTTTTCCCATTCTATTTCAGAATTTTGGCAACGCTGGCATATTTCTTTATCTAGTTGGTTTCGGGATTATGTTTACATTCCTTTGGGCGGTAACCGTGTTACTAAGTCTAGAAATTATTTTAATTTATTTATCACCTTTCTTTTGAGTGGTTTATGGCACGGGGCTGGTTGGACTTATGTTTTTTGGGGCTCTTTAAATGGGCTATATTTAATTATAGAAAAATTCTTTCAAACTAAAATTAAGCTAACAATTAATCGTTTTGGGGCTATTATTTTCAACTTTTTTTTAATTTGTTTGGCTTGGATTTTTTTTCGCGCCTCTTCATTTGAACAGGCAATATATATATTAAAACAAATCCTCTCTAACGGTTATAAATTATTGTCTTTAAATACCTATTTTTCAAATAACGCCGTTCAGCTGAGTATTTCTGGGCTAATGATTTTATTACTCATTATTTTTGATTGGCTGGCTTTCGAGGGTGGTGCTATAAAATTAAAGCTAAATTTAAAATTCTGGAAACCTCTTTTTTTCATTTTTATATTTTTATTAATTTTATTTTTTGGCAAATTTATCAATAATCAATTTATCTATTTCCAATTTTAAGTTATGTGTAGGAAGAAAGACAAAAAGGAGTTGCTAATAATAACCATTCTTTTTATAGCTTCACTAACAGCAGTTTTTTTCTTAATTGGGGCTAAAAATAAAAACTTTGGTAGGCACTTCATTACTAATTTGCCTGCCAATTTGACGACTGGTGATTTGTATAACTACGCCGAGGTAGCTGATTTTAGCGAGCCAATAAAACAACTAGCCGGCTATAATAAAAAGCAATCTTTAAATGAGGCAAAAGTTTTACTTTTTGGCGACTCATTTTTTAGAACTAGCTTAGATTCGCTTCCTTTGCCAGTGGAGATAGAAAAGCTATCAGGGATTAAAACTTTTTATCCCCCAAATAATGTCGATACCTTACAATATTTAAGGGATAATGATTATCAAAATAAAAATCAGAAAATAATTGTTGTTGAAACAGTGGAAAGAAATATTAATATTAATTTGGGATTAGAAGATAGGCCGTCCGTGGAAACAACGCCATCGCCAGTCGTTTCTGGTTTTTATCAAAAGCTTACTGTTTTTTTATTTAATCAAACTGAAGTTGAATATTTTATTAAAAATAATTATTTTTTAAAGCCAATTCGTTTGTGGTTAAAACAATTAGCTTATAAATATTTTAGAGATATTGATAATATGATTGGGCTATATTCCCGCAATCCCAAGATGTTATTTTTTTCAGAAGAAGTAAACTTTAATCAAGATACTGATAAATTACAGTCGGAAAATATGAAAAAGTTGGTTGATAAGATTACCCAATTAAATCAAGAATTAAAACAAAAATATAATTTAAAAATGATTTTTGTGGTTATTCCGAATAAACTATCAATTTATCACAATATTTTAAAAAATGATCCAGGATATGATAATTTTTTACCATTATTACAAGCCGAGTTAAAAAACCGAGATGTTGATTATATTGACCTTTATCAGGCGTATAGTCAAATTTATAAAGATAATAATAATTTTACTCTGTATTATCCCAATGATACTCATTATACCGCATCAGGGAAAATGATTTTAGCTAACAAATTGTCAGAAAGAATAAAAGATTATCTGAAATGAATTAATAGAAGTCCTTTGAGGACATGACCATCCCTAGTGCGTCCCACCCTCTCCGCAATGAGTAAACAATATTTATGATTTATTTAGCATCGCCTATAGCCTCTACCGCATCAAAAATTACTTGGGAGGAGTCAGGCGAAAAGTTATCTAGGAATGAGATAATCCAGAAAGAATTAGAAAAGCTGGGGCTGGATGTTTATTTGCCCCAAGAACACCAAAAACACACCGGCGCCGAAACCTTAGCGGAGCAGCTAGGGATAATACAAAATTGTGAATTTTTGATTTTAGTTTTATCAGATACTAGAGGCACATATTTAGAGGCGGGGTACGCCAAAGCGCTAGGCAAAAAGGTTTATGCTTTAGAGGTTGAGGAAACGCGGAAATATTCAGATTGGCTAGTCGCTTTTTGTGATTATATTGCTAAAGATATTAATGATTTAATAAATTATTTAAGGGATAAAGTTATAGTATAACCCACCAACTACGTCCCATACTCCCCGCGCTTTTAAATAGTCCTAAAAATGGGCTATTTTTGCTAGGGAGAATTGAACTTTAAAACGAGGGGTGCTAATATTAAAGTAAATATTATAATTATATATTTTTATGAAATTATTACTAACTTCCAATGGCCTTTCTAACCAATCAATCGCTGATGCCCTATTTGAATTAACAGAAAAGCCGGCTTCCGATACGGTGCTTGTTTTCATACCGACAGCTATGAATGCCGCCCGAGGTAGTAAAGGTTGGTTTATAGATGACTTGAATAATATCAAAAAACAAGGATTTAAATTCATTGACATTGTTGATATTTCAGCGCTCCCCAAAGAAGTTTGGCTACCAAAAATAGAAAATGGAGATGTTTTATTTTTTTCAGGAGGAAGTAATTTTCATTTAATGTATTGGCTAAAAAAATCGGGCTTAGCCGAATTATTGCCGGAATTATTAAAAACTAGAGTCTACGCCGGTCTTAGTGCTGGAAGCATGGTAGCAAGCCCAAGTTTGGCTAATACTAGTGAGGATAAAAGAGAATATTACAAAGATAATTTTGACTATGAAAATGAGACTGCTTTAAATTTTGTTGATTTTTATATTTATCCTCATTTTAATTCTCCGAAACATTTAAATTCTGTAGAAAAAAATTTAAGAAAAACAGCCGAAGAAACCAAGAAGGTTGTTTATGGTCTTGATGACGAATCAGCCCTTAAAGTTGTCGATGATACTGTTACGGTTGTCACCGAAGGGAATTATCTAAAAATATAAAGCTGTAACCGTTCCAATTACGTCTCCACTTCTCCGTCAAATATCTAAATTTGCATTATGAAATATGTAGCGCTTTTAAGAGGAATAAATGCCGGCAAGATACGGCGAATTGAGATGAAAAAACTCAAGGAGGTTTTTGAAAGGCTGAGATATACGGACATTTCAACATACATTAATTCTGGCAATGTAGCTTTTGCATCAAAGAACACGCCAGGCATTATTCAACGCGATTTAGAAGAAAATTTAAAGAAAGAATTTAAATTTGCAATTCCGACATTAGTAAAAACCGCGAAAGAAATGCAAAAAATCGCTCAAGCTATCCCTGCTGCTTGGCAAAATGATGCCAAACAAAGAACGGATGTCGCCTACCTTTTTAAAGAAGCGGACTCAAATATAATTATTGATGAGCTGCCAATTAAAAAAGAATTTATTGATATCCGTTATATCAAGGGGGCTATATTTTGGAACGTTAAACGCGCAAACTACAATAAAAGCCACTTAAACAAGATCGTGGGTTGTCGAATATATCAGTCCATGACTGTACGGAATGTAAATACGGCAAGAGTTTTAGCTGGAATAAAAAAATTATAAAAACTTCATTTATATGCTCGAACAAAAAGAAACAATAAAAGTAGAGGTGGTCGCTGGTGTCGTTATCCAACAAAATGATAAATATCTACTCCTACAAGAAAAACAGCCCAAAGCTTACGGTCTTTGGAATTTTCCTGCTGGTAAGGTAGACCTAGGCGAGACTCTTGAGCAAGCGGCGATAAGAGAGGCTAAAGAAGAATCTGGGTATGACGTAGAGTTAGTAAAAGAAATTGCCATTTTCCATAATAAGGCAACAGATGTCGTAAAACATGCATTTGCAAGTAAAATAATAGGCGGAAATTTAAAATTTCCAGAAGATGAAATTTTAGATGCTAAATGGTCCACGCTTGACGAAATAAAGCAGATGTCAGATAATCTTCGAGGCAGCTGGATAATAGAAACCATCACTATTTTAGAAAATAGGTAACAAGATCTACCGTCTCCATAGTTCAATGGATAGAACGTGAGTTTCCGGAACTCAAGATGAGGGTTCGATTCCCCCTGGAGGCACAAATAAAAAAAAGAACTTAACTCGGCCAAGTTCTTTTTTATTGGCGGAATGGACGAGGCTCGAACCCGCGACCTTCTGCGTGACAGGCAGACGCTCTAACCAACTGAGCTACCACTCCAATGGTCTTAAAAAATGGCTATTTTCCCTTCAGCCACAGGAAAATCATAGCAAAGAGATTTAATCTTGTCAAAACCTAGATAACCGAGTAAACGGCCAATAAAACGGCGAGTAACCTTGCCAAGGGGCGTTTTATGCGCTATAATCTAGATACTAGAACTAGCCATTATATAGTTTTTTTAATTTACACTAATATGGATCAGGAATTAGACCCGAAAACAATCAAAGAAATAGAAAATCAACTTTTAGCCCAAAAAGAACAGATATTGCACGATCTTAAGGGATTTTCTCGCGCCGATGATCATGAAGCGGACGATAGAAGCGCTAAATTCCCAGAATACGGCGATAAGCCGGATGAGAACGCTCAGGAAATAAGCGATTATTCGACTGATATGGCGACCGAAAAAGTTCTAGAAAAAAGCCTGGCTGATATTGAAAGTGCTTTGAGTCGTATCAAAAAGGGCAGCTATGGATTATGTAAATATTGCGGCAATCCAATCGCTAAAAAACGCTTACTAGCTCGACCGACTGCGAATTCCTGTGTCAGCTGCAAAACCGAACTTCAAGAGAATGAATAAATTTATTTCTAAAATATCCGTTCAAAGTATAGCTATTACCCTAGTGATAGCTATATTTTTTATAGCCGATCGCATCCTAAAAATATTAGCGGTCAATTCAGGAACGCTACCGCCTATCAAATTAGTTGGCGATATTTTTACCTTTGATTTTACGGCCAATTACTATATGGCCTTCTCGCTTCCCTTTAGCGGTTTGCCTCTTAATATCATAATCCTATTACTAATTATCATCTTGATTGCCGTTATTACTTTTTTAGCTTTTGCCGGCAAGCAGCACAAACTAGAAATAACTCTTCTGTCGTTTATTCTATTCGGCGCAATTAGCAATATCTTAGACCGCCTAATTTACGGATATGTAGTTGACTACCTGTATTTAAAAAATTTCACGATTTTTAATCTGGCCGACGTGATGATCAGCGGCGGCGCGCTAATTCTAATTTTTAAAAATATCAGGAATAGATAATTTCTCGTCTGACCTCTGATAGCGGTCTTATCTTGATTACTCTGGTGCTCTTCGGCCAGATTTTTTTTACTCTATCTGCCCATTCAATCGCTATTATCGCATCCGGCAAACTAAAAAATTCCTGGACGCCGAGAGCGACTAAATCTTTTTCTGAGCGTAGACGATAAGCATCAATATGATAAAAACTAAATTTTCTTTTAGACACTTTATAAACTCTTAAAATATTGAAGGTCGGACTAGTAATTCGACTTTTAATACTTAGCCCTTGAGCTAAACCTTGAACCAATTTGGTTTTTCCTGCCCCTAAATCGCCGCATAAAGCAAAAATCTCGCCGCCGCGACAAAGACGGCCGAGTTTTAAACCGAAAGCAAAAGTCTCTTGATCAGAATTAGTAATTATTTTAGTCATACTTCTAGTCTAGAGGATTATATTAGAAAAATAAAGAAAAATTGACAAAAATAAAAAAATAAGTTAATTTTATAAGTTAATTTTAATTAATCGTACATTCACAAACGCTCAAGCCAAAGGAGGTGTTATGAGCTATTGGTTATTAAACAACGTCATCTGGATCGCGGTAATAGTCGTCTGGGTTCTGTTGAAAAAGAACAGACATTATCTCCTTTTCACGGAAAAAATAAAAAAAAGAGTGGGTTACAATGAAAAAAAAGAGGAGATAAAACTCAGCTTATTTGAATCAAAAATCAGAGCTCGGGCTCAAGATATTAAAAAGCGGTCCCCTCACGATCTTAATCGAGCAGAAAGAATTTTGGCCCCCATATTGCGCTTAAAAAGATATACGGGAACGATTGCCAATTTGATATCTATGCTTCGGACACTGTTGGCCGTAATAGTCGCACTGCTGGTCATTATTTATTTGACTGGAGGAGAAACGATTATAATCCTAACTGCCCTATTTTGCTTCATCGTAGCTAGCACATCGGATTTCCTCGATGGTGCCATGGCCAGAGCTTTGGACGAAATAAGCAGGCTAGGACAGATTATTGACCCTTTAGCCGATAAGGCGATCTTGGCGGCGCCCCTCTTTACTCTCGGAGTAATTTTTTTATCCGACGTGATATACTGGTCAATTGTCAGGCAAGAATTATTTCTCTTAATCATTACGATTCTAAAAATGATGGCCCACAAACTACCCTTCAGCATGGCCAGTCGAGCCAACTACTGGGGAAAAGCCAAAACCGTGTTTGAACTAGTAGCTGCCGGATTTCTGTTTCTATGTCCATTTTATTCAGTATTTATCAAAATAGCTGATTTTTTATTCTCGTGCTCAATACCTCTGGCCGTTGGCAGCTTGGTTGGCTATCTCTCTAGCGTCAAACGCTTAAGAATTATCAATTAACTTTCGTAGAAACAAAGGCTCATCTGTGGATGAGTCTTTTTTATATTCCGACATGACTCAATTATAAATTATTTATATCACCGCAAAAACAAATAATAGACTATACCGTAAAAAGTAAATAACGAAATGAGATTAAAATATATCTGCTTCTGCTCTAAATCATAGGCCAGGCTCCCGATAAAAATTAGCAAAGTAAAATACCAAGGCATCAGCCAAGTAAAAGATGTTAAAAATAAAATCACTAAAATTAGCGCTTGATATTTTAAGACAGAATCTTTAAGTATAAATTTATGAGCCAACATAATCTTAACCAGTATTACCAGATAAAAGATAAGAAACATTATTTTATTAATTATAGCACTTGAGCCAAGATCCAGAGCAAAACCATTAAGAGAAAAAAATATCTTAACAAAATGTACGCCCAAGGAATAGAAGCCACTTAATTGAACCTGGCTCATTATCGGCAGATACAGCGCCGACCAAGCATCAAAAAAAGGAGCATAAATAATAAGTAGGGTTAACACTATAACAAAAAATGTTGTCGTTACAAAAATCCAACGCCCCTTTTTATCTTTAATATTTTTAACAACAAATAAAATCAGGACCGGCCACAAAATAATAGTCGTTAATTTAATTAGAGTCGATAAGACTAAGAAAAAAACCGCTAGAATATAATTTTTTAATGTCTGTTTCTTAGACAAAAAATAAATACTTAAAACACAACCTAGGAGCACTAAAACATCATTATGGCCATTAACCACAAATTCAAAAATAACCAAGGGATTAAAGGCGTAAAGATAAAAGGTTTTAAGATTACTGATTTTATAAACCAAATAAGCGGTTAAAAGATTCGCCCCTACGAAGATAGCTTTAAATAAATAAAGTGAAAGAAATAAATTTATCTTGCCCAGCCAAGTCAAAAGTCCAGCAATAATAATAAAAAGCGGACCATAAGGCGCCGCTTTAGATTCCCACATATTAGCGACTAAATTATAAAAGGCATCCGACTGGAATTGGTGATAAGTCGCTAGATATGGATTACTGTGATAAATAGACAAAATGCGACCCTGATAAATATAAGAAAATATATCGGTCGAACTGACCGGCCAAATGATAGATAGGACGATATTCAACCCCAAATAAAAGACAAAAACTTTTTTAAAAGATAGATCTTGCCAGTTGCCCCGCCGAAAAAAATACAAATAGATCAACAAGTTAATCAACAAAGAAATAATAACAAAATAAAACAAATTATTATATCTAAGAGTCATCCCCGAATCATTTACTATCTTTCTGGCCGGCTCAACTAAAAATAAGCCCAAGTAAAACATACCGGACATTAAATAAAAGACGATAAATTTTTTGTAGTTATTAATTAACACGGAGGCAATTGATGTGGGCGCACAAGGATTCGAAACATAAACCCTCAAAATCAATAAACGCCTATAATTAAGGGTATTTAGCTATAATTACAGAATATAGCGATTTTCAGCCTTAGTCAATCTTAATCAAAAAGAACTCTATTTGTCACCTTTTGGACACAATATGGACACAGTCCGTGTTATGGCGATGCGGGAAGGTGGACAATTTTCTAAATATAAATTTTGCCACAGCTTTTAAAGAAGTCTGATATCACTTTTTCAGTTTGTAGGGAAATCAATTTTAATTCTTCGGCTCTTTTTTTATATAGTTCTTGTTCTTTTGGATCTTTACTATGTTTAAGTTCAGGATACAAAGAATACATATCGTCCATAACAAAAAAGAAGTGTTCCACTAAAAACATCCTCAGGGATTGGAGTGCGTCAAACATTTCCATCTTTGAAGACTCTATATTTTTGTTATTAAATTTATTATTTGGATCCTCTAGAATATTTATTACCCCAGCTATCTTATTCTTGCTATCAGAGAAAAATGATTTTGAATTTAGATGAACAAATAAATCATTTGCATCATTATATGACATTAAGCCCTCTATTTTTTTAAATAATCTTCTGTCCATTTCTTTATTTTCGGTTTTTTTATCCTTATAGTACGTCTGCCAAATGTTAAAAATGCCTAGTATTATAGAAGCTATAATAGCCCACCACTCGACAGAAATACTTAAAATAAAATTTATCATACTAAATAAAAGTTTATAATTATTAACAAAATAATACAATTATTTTGCTGATTAGTCAATTTTATGACATCACTCCGAGACAATTTTTAAAAGACACTTTTCCAGCTTTAACAACAATTAAAACTTTGGAATAAATAAAAAAAATGATATACTACATTTATAAAAAAATACTATGAAAAACAAGCCAAAAATTAAAAAAACCTATAAATTTATCGATTTATTTGCTGGAATAGGCGGATTTCACTTAGCTTTTGACGATGCTGGAGCTAAATGTGTTTTCGTATCCGAATGGGACGAACCAGCCAGAAAGACATACAAAGCTAATTTTGAAAAAAAATCACCAAAAGTCTTTAAGGAAAATAATTTTGCTGGCGATATTACCAAAGTGAACCCGAAAGACATACCAGATTTTGACGTTATTTGTGGGGGGTTCCCTTGCCAGCCATTCAGTCAATCTGGATTTAAAAAAGGGTTTAAAGATGATCGCGGTAATCTGTTTTTTCACATAGCGGATATCATAAAAGAAAAGAAACCAAAAGCCTTTTTTCTTGAAAATGTCAGACATCTATTAAATCACGATGGCGGTAAAACATTTGCAACAATAAAAAAGACCATAGAAAAAGACTTGGGATACTCTTTTTATTATAAAATTGTTAAAGGTTCTGATTTTGGCGTTCCTCAACACCGACCTCGTTTATACATGGTTGGTTTTAAAGACAAAACAATCAAATTTGAATTCCCTGAACCGATAAAATTGGAAAAGACGATGTCTGATATTTTTAAAGCAAAATGCGACAAAAAAATTGGATATACCTTAAGAGTCGGGGGGCGAGGGTCAAAAATAGGAGATAGACATAATTGGGATGCATACATGGTAAACGGCAAGGAAACTAGACTTATGCCGAAAGAAGGAAAAAGAATGATGGGTTTTCCTGAAGATTATATCTTCCCAGTAACAGACGCTCAGGCCATGAAACAACTCGGCAATGCAGTAGTCGTTCCAGCCATAACTGCTTATGCAAAACAAATTATAAACACCTTAAAGAAATATGATAAAGGGGAATAAAGGTGAATGGAGTGAATTTTATACTTTTCTAAAAGTTCTTGACGATAAGAAATTATTTTTTGCGGATAAAAATCTTGATTTCATTGAAAACCAAACTTACCCAGTCCGCGGAATAATAAGAGAGGAAGCAAAAACAACTTCGAAATATTATTTTTTGGATAGCGAGGGTAATATTCAAATATCCCAACTAGACGGAGAGTTTCTAGGTTTTGTTGAATTATCGGAATTAAAATCTTGTATTCGCGAAATGCTTAAAACATTATCGCAAAAGGGTCTTGGCAGTTCTTTTCCCGTTCCTTGTGCAGAAGAAATGATGCCAAAATTATTTTGTACTCAAATTAAAGCGGGAAATCAAAACAAAGCAGACATAACAGTAAAAGTTCAAGAAACTGGGTCTCCAATGGAAAATGATTTAGGCTTTAGTGTTAAATCAATGTTGGGAGGAGCCGCCACCCTTGTTAATTCTTCTGGGGCAACAAATTTCATATACAAAATAAACGGTTTTACGGGAGATATTGAAGGAATAAACGCAATAACTACAAGATCAAAAATAAGAGACAGAATCAAAGCTATCCAAGAAGGCGGCGGTGAAATAATTTTTGACTCATTGGCTAATAATAATTTTAAAAATAATTTGGCATTTATAGATTTTGCCTTTATTGAAGTATTGGCAACTGGTTTAAAAAAGTATTTTGAAGGAAAGGTTAGTAAAATTGCCGATCTGCCGTTATTACTTGATAATGATATTGAATTGAAAAATAAATATAACTTTAGCATTCCGCAGCTAGAATCTAAACTAAAAATGTTTCTCAGAATATCTGCCCTTGGAATGGTTCCTAATACATTATGGGATGGAGAAAGCAGGGCGACTGGAGGATGCTTGGTCGTAAAACAAAATGGCGATGTGGCCTGTTATCGCGTCTACGATTTTGATGCCTTACAGGAATATTTATATCGAAATACAAAATTTGAGACCCCTGGAAGCGGAAAGCATGGCTTCGGTAAGATATATGAAAAAGACGGAGACTTATATATAAATCTAAATCTACAAATAAGATTCCTAAAGTAACTATGGATAAATTCTCCAAAGAGAAGCGAAGTGAAATAATGAGTAAGATAAAAAGCAAAGATACCAAACTGGAAGTTAAATTTGGAAAATTGCTTTGGAACCAAGGATTTAGATACAGAAAAAATTCAAAAAAATACTTTGGCACACCTGATTTTGTTTTAAAAAAATACCAGACGGTTATTTTTATTGATTCTTGCTTCTGGCACGGATGCAAAAAACACTTCAAACTTCCAGCAACAAACAAGAAATTCTGGGAACAAAAGATTGAAAATAATATAAAAAGAGACAAAGAAGTTAATAAGTATTACAAAAAAATTGGCTGGAATATAGAAAGGTTTTGGGAGCATGATTTAAGCAAATATATGAACCAAAATTAAAAACAGGTTAAAAAGCCTGTTTTTAAGATATAAAAAAATAATCTTACATATCAAATACTCATTTTTTCCCCTCTCTTTTGGAAGGCTTCTTTTCCTCCCTCCAATTTAAGCAGCTCGTTTCTATTGTCGATATTCTCTATAGTTGTTTCAATTATCTCAGTATTACCAGTTTCATTCTTTAAAATAAATATTTTTTCTGCATCGCCGTTAATTACAAAATTGGCATTATGAGTTGCAAAAATTACCTGTCTATCTGTTTTATTCTTTTTTAACAATGGCACCAAATAATTTGCAATTAACGAGCTGTCCAAATGTGCTTCTGGCTCATCAATAATTAAAGGGTTGTTTCCAAATAAAATTAAAATTACTACAACCGCAGTACAGCGCTGGCCAAAAGAAACCTGCTCGACTCCTTTGCCATCATACTTAACCTGAATTATTTTATTTGTTTTTACGTCATGCAGATGCTTATTTCTTATAGCTCTGAATGCAACAAAGTAGTTTTCGTTTGAGAATATTTCTTCAAGGAACTTTATATACTGTTTTTCGTCCTTTGTTGATTGCTTAATAAATGTCTGAATTTCGCTTAAGTTATCAGATAAAAACACTTCTTTATTATCTGTTATGCAATCGCATACGTATTTTTCTTTAACGTCGCCGTCAAAGCATTCTTTGAATTTTTCAAAAAATTCTTTTGATAAATTGTTCCACGCTCGTTTTTCATCAAAATAATATTCTAATGATATCTTTTTTATATCTCTGCCTTCATTATCTTCAAATTGTTTTTCAAGTAATGACTGCAGCGGTTCTATGACAGCCCTTATTTTTTCTTCAAATATTTTCTTATCTTCTTGCACCTTATCAGATAAAGAATTTAAAGAGTTTATAACTTTATCTTTTAGGGCTGTCTGAAAAGTAATTTGTTCAATATCTCTTTCTAACTCCGCGATTTTATATGGCGCTGATTTTATTTGTTGAATATTGTCTTCGGAAAAATTGCCTTTATCAAGAAGGTTTTTAAGACTTTCTTCGAGTAATAACAAACTTGTTTTTAAAGACTCCTGTTCGGCACGTGATAATGAAAAATTATCATAATTCAAAAGATCTGTGGCTTCTTTAATTTTAGAAATAGCTAATATATAAGCCTCTTTATACTTTATTTCATCTGTATTATCTTTTAGAATTTCGGAATAAAAATTAACCGTATCTTCAATGTGAGTTTTAAATAAAGATGTTTCATTGGCCCACTTTTCGTGAATCTGAATCTTTTTTGTAATCTCAGATATTTGTTCGGTTATTTCTTTATATTCGCCGCTATCAATAATACTTTTTGTCTCCTCTAAAGACCTTTTTTCTTTTTCTTTGCCCCCTTTTTGCTCCAATAATTCTTGTTTCTCAAAAATAGAATCAACTATTTTATCAAAATGGTTGTTACATTCTTCAATTTCCTCTTCAAATGATTGCAATATCTTGGAAGGACCATTTATTCTATCATAAATAGCCCCAGTAAATTTAACTCTATTACGCGCAAATTCTTCTATCTTGCTCTGAGCGAGAAACTCAAATATTTCAGTTCCGGTAAACGAAAATATATTTTTATCTTTTGGATTAAAATTTGGATATAAATCACTCCAAAACATTTCTGGTGATTCAGGATTATTTGAACTCAAACCCAAAAAATTTAATATCGTGCTCTTTCCAGACCCCCTGCCACCAATAAAACAATTAAAATAAGGGCTCAAAAAATAGGTATTTTTATTACCAGCAAAACAAAAATTATCTTCTCCAACTTTAGCGTCACTTGGAATATTCAAAATCAAAGAATCAATCGTATTGATTGGTCTCTTCGGAAAATCTTCTTTTATAATATGGCGAACCCCTGATTGCGGTTCATACACAACTTGCTTCAGCCCCTCAAAAGTCTTGTCTGCTTTAATCCAGGTATTACAATTACCAATTCTATCTTTATTTCCAGAATCAGAAAAAGCATGGGCATCACTACAATCAAGAAGCAGATCTTTAACGTTTTGGTTGCTCAACTTTTCTTTTGCTTTTGTAAATATATCGACACTCTCGGCGGCCGTAAAAACAATATCGGCCTTGTTTATAATACTTTTCTTTTCTGCAATTGACCCATCAGTCCAATTTAAAGAATCCCATTCTGTTTTTCCTATCGCTATTAAATAATTATCTTTAAAGCAATCTCTATTTTTTAATAGAGAAATTAGTTCTTCCTCGTCTACATTTAAATTATTAAAACCTTCTTCAATATCCGATTTGTATTTAACTAATTCTTCTGGTGGGACATCTTTTTTAATTTCCGCCCCTAATTCGGTGAGTGTTTCTGGGTTCACAGCACGACTAAACTCAGTGCCATCGTTTCTTGTGTATTTACTTTGTAAACTGCTTAGAAACTGACTTTCTATTACACTTGAGTCAATTTTATCAGAAAATATTACATGCAAATTTATTCTTTTAAAATTGCCAAATTCAACACCTGCAAATTTTTTTATTCTAAATTCTAAAACAGGCAACAGTAATTCTATATTAGATAGTCTGCCATTTTTTTCCTTTTCTTCTTTTAATTTTTTATATCCATTTAAAAAAAGATAATCATTCACGCCTAAAACTTTGAAGTCAGGCGGTAATCCTTCTAGATCTACAAGAAATTTTTCCCACACAGCAGCAGCGTCATCACCGCTATAATTATTGTGTAAAGAAAGTGGCGTGTGAACATGTAAATCCCACTTGCCCCAACTTGACCCAACATTTAATGTGGTAGTTTCTTCACTCATAAATTTATAGTAATTTCTTTTATAATACCTCTTATTATAAAGCATAGTCAATCAAAAAGACGATAAAAATTTGGACTATTAACGCTATTTATGATAAATTGTTAATGCGAAACAGTAAAAGTTAATAAAAAGTGAGGATTAGCCAAATTATTGGTTATTTTTCCTATTTACGTACAGGAACGGACATTCCGACCGAACGTAAGTAGGATCCTCACGGACACCTTTTACTGTTTCGCAACTAGGTCGGGTGTCCGTTTTTGTATGGGCGCTCGTTAATAAAATAATTATAATTTTATGCCCGAAAAGCGCTCAAGCAATAAAACTAGATGGGTTATTGGCTTAATGTTGGTTTTTGTTCTTATCATTGTTATCGCCTTAACTAGTCCAAAAAACCAAACCACTCAAACGACAAACGAGAAAGTAAGCAATATGACGGCCTTACAACAAATGACTATCGCCTTTGACGGCAATTATTCAGAAAAAGAAATTAAAGATAAAATTACCGAAGCCATGGTCTTATATAACGTTCCAATAACGGAAGAAAATTATAGCCGCGCTGGAAGCACTCTTGTCGCGCTTAGACAACAACACGGAATAGAAGAAATGATTATTTTAGATTACATGATAAAAAAACTACATACCCCAAATATTAAAATGACATTTCCTGAAGCGGCTGGATGGTCGGTTACTGTTTTAAAAACTGGCGCTAATTAAAAACTTAACCTTTAAAATAAACTGTAAAATTGCTAAAATAGTACAAGAGCTAAAGGCAATTTTATGAACAAACTAGAAACTCTAAAATGGAATTTTTTATATGAGCTAAACGAGCTTAATAAATTAAGCAAAGGGGGTTGCTTTAAAATTAGTTTAAAATGTGAAGACGATTCTCCAACAGACTACAAATGCGACCACATGGATTACCTTCGAAGAAAAGGGGCTTTAGAGATAATAGACGAATACTTTGGGAGGGGCATAATCAGCGCGGGAAAGAAGGCTAATATAGCCACAGGTGCATCATTAAGATTATTTGGGTATAAACCAATAGAAGCGACTGTGAAGATTATAAATCCATATTTTAATAGAGAGCTCGATAACCAGCAAGATATAATAGAAACTAAGGGGAAAAATCTTGTTCAATGCGAATATGACCACAGAAAAGAAATAGCCACTCTTACAATAAACAAAAAGAAGATAATAATAGAAGGAGCTAAAGGGTTAATCACTTACTATCTGTATTTAGTCAGAAAAGTATCAAATCCTCAAGATTTTGAAACCTATAATAAATTTGTTAATGACGAAAAATATTCAGACAAAAATTTAGTCGGTTCTGTAAAATTCAGACAATCAATAAAAGCATTAAATGATCGCGTAAAAAAAGACGGAAAAAATTATATAACAAGTGTTGTAGACATATTAAAAGAAAATCCGAAAAGGAACGAATATAAATGGAATCCGACGTTTTCAAAAAAATAGAATTTGGTGGATGTTAATAAAATATAGAAAACCAGCCTAAACAGCTGGTTTTTTGTTATCAAGCATCCAGTTCTTCAATATTCATAAAAGAGTAATAATATACTTAGTCGTGCCCATAGCTACGCGAGCAAGGCAGAGCGACGATAAATAATTTGTGCTGAGACGCGGACAAGCGGATACCTCATCTAATGGTTAGAAAAAGTACATTTTCAAAATTTCCCAATTTTTTCTCCCCGACTCCCCCCTTCTTACTAGCTAACACTAAGGACAAGGAATAGGAATAGGACAAGAGCACGCACAAGGACAACAATATAACTAACCAGAGAAAGGAAACGCATTGGCAATTGGGGTTTAGTATGACAAAGGTATTACAAATTAAAATATTATTATGCACGACAAACATTATCCGTTAGCATCGTTTAGATTAAACATTTTAACAATTATAGAAATAAGAAAACTTCACAGAACAACAGGCTTAAGCTACAACCTGCTATTTGCGGACATGATAAAAAAATACCGAAAAAAGATAAAACAAAATAATAAAAATGAGGACGCGGATATGCCCGAAGAATTACCATTTTAAAGATATAAAATATTTAAAAACAAACTCCGTTTTACTCCGGTTTTTAAAACATAGGAAACATCTACAAAACAACCAAAATATTTATCGCGAAAATGATAACACCCCCGTTATTATTAACCGATAACAAACTCCAAGTTAAAAAATGTAATACAAAAACGTAATCTTAAATTTTCAAAAAACGGAGTCGGAAAAAACAGGCAAAATTACACCTATTTTGTACTACAAAAAAACGCTGGATAATATGCCAAAAAAGTAATAGAGTGATGTTGTACAAATGTGCCTTAGTGGGGCACGTCCCGCATCGCTCTTTAACAAACTAAATGCAACTAGGTTCAAACGAACACAACCAAATATTAAGCCTGATGACGCCTAAAGATTTAGCTTCTTTTTTGAAGGTTTCTAATACTACTATTTACCGAATAATAGAAGGCCGAAAAATATCTTTTTATAAAGTAAATGGAAGTATTAGATTTAAACGATCAGACGTTGAGGCTTATATGGACACCAATCGTTTTGAACCGCTAAAGTAACTTTATGAGCATATTCAAACGTGGAAATAAATACTGGATAAGTATCAGGCATAATAAGCAAAGATATAGACTATCAAGCCCAGCTAACACTTTAGCAGGCGCAAAGGCCTATGAAGCCTCTTTGAGGGGCAAATTAGCCCTAGGACAGCCCATTGAAGACACACCGAAGGAATCCATTAACTTCTCGCTATTTGCCGATAAATGGTTTAACACTTACGTAATGACCAATAATAAACCATCCGAGCAGTTGAACAAGCGAATGGCTATCAAGAACCATTTAAAACCGTTCTTCGGTAAAATGGACATCGATAAAATAAACACCTTAAACACTGAGGAGTTTAAAGCTAAAAAACAAGCCGAAGGTAAATGCAATAAAAGCATAAACAACTATCTAGGCATGTTGGGCAAATGTTTAAACTGCGCCGAAGAGTGGGGTTTGATAGATAAAGCACCCAGAATAAAACCATTAAAAGTTCCACCTCAAAAATTCCGCTTCTTCCCCGAAGAAAAATATAGCCAGATATTAGATGAGGCTAAAAAAATTGACGAAGAATTTTATGAGATGGTTTTATTTACGCTCAGGACAGGGGTAAGAGTCGGCGAACTGAAAGCTCTTAAATGGGAGGATATAGATTTTAGGAATAAGAACGTAACTATTAAGCGATCTATAGTAAACGGAATTGTTGGCTCTCCTAAGAGCAATAAGATAAGAACTATACCACTCGCACAAGACATTCTTGAGGTATTAAAAGCAAAAAAACAAACTCCGAATTACTCCGAATTATTTAACCCTCAAAAAAGTCGTTTTTCGCTAAACAGAGCATTAAATCGTATTTGTAAGAAATTAAATTTCGGAGTTAGTAGTTGGCACGATTTAAGACATACTTTTGCCTCAAAATTGTCTAACAACGGAGTACCGCTTCAAGTCATCCAAGCGCTACTCGGCCATTCAGATTTAAAGATGACACAACGTTACGCACACTTAGAACCACTAACACTAAGCGATGCGATTAAGACACTAGAGCCTAAAGAACCATTAAACTTTAATTTTGGACACAATATGGACACAGTCGCTGAAATTCAAACCATTTCCGAAGTTAAAAATATTCCAATAAACAGCAATTTTATCCTTAATATAAAATAAAAACAGGCTATTAACCTGTTTCTATTATAGGGTGGGCGCACAAGGATTCGAAACATAAATGTGCCCTTTTAACATTATTAGGATTATTAGCTAAAATATGCGATTATTTAGCTAATATGATATAAATATTAGTTTCTCAAATGTAGTCAAATGTAGTCAAGTTTAATCAAGTTTCATCAATTCTTGGACACCATATGGGCACCACTTTGCCCAGGGCAATATGGGGGGGGGTGATGAAGTTAATTAATATAAAATTAATCTTGTATTAATTGAGCGTGATTGTTAGGACAAGTTGATTTAACATCTTCAAAAAATCCATCGTCAAAAGAGATGTTTTTTTCTTGCCAACAATTTTCACAATAATATTTATTACATTTATAGCAAACAAAACCGAAAATATCTTGGTCTAATTTATGCAATTTCTTAGGATTATTTACATAATTTCTAATTTTTTTAAAAAGCTCAATAGACATTTCTTTTTGGCCTAAATATTTACTATAAGACTCACCCATAAAGCCAGAGCTTTTTAATATGAATGTTTTTTCGTTGTTTTTCATTTCAAACATTAATTCTAAAACACAAACAATCTCGTCACAATTAGCACAGTTGATTTTAATGTCTTTAGAGTCCATATTATCCTGATTTAATCTTTTTATGTTTTTTATCAATGCTTTTATTAGTTTTTTATTATTGGCAATCTTATATGAAAAGTATTGTTCATTGTCTACCTGACCACTTTCGAAGCATTCCATAGCAAATTCTCCTTTTTTATTAAAGTATTGATATACTTTTGGATTATTAAATTGAATGTAGTTTAAACGTGATAAATATATTGATAATCCACGATTAACATATTCTTGGTAGTAATTATACATAAATTTATTGTTAATAATTAAAAATGTATCCTCCCAAGAAAAAGTTTTTTTATTTTACCAATAAAAAATCGACCTTTATCTTTCCCTTGTCGGGCTAGAATTAGCACCTTCCAGGTGGATTTTCCCTGGGGTTGCTGGCAGGTCATTGGGCTAGTTCCCTCGCTGCACTCTGGATAACTAACTATTTAATTGTATTTATATTATAGCAAATATACTTCAAAAGTCAATTTAAAAAATTAAAATAATTAAAAATTTTTAGTATTTTTTTTATTATTTTTTTGTCTTTAATATTCTATTATAAATATTATAATCAAGCTCTGAATAACAAACAAAAATTATTTTATCAAAATCTTTTAAATATTTTCTAGCAATTTGAATAGCAATTTCTGCTGCCTCGTCTTTGGGGTACATAAAACAACCGGTTCCAATACAGGGAAATGCAATAGATCTAAAATTATATTTTTTAGCAAGCTCAAAACTATTAATATAACAATTTTTTAAAATATCACTTTCTTTTCCGTCTTCATGGCCATAAACTGGCCCAACTGTATGAATAATATATTTAGCCGGTAAATCATAACCTTTAGTAATCTTGGCTTTGCCAACTTCACATCCTCCGAGTAATAAGCATTCCTTTAGCAGTTCCTTGCCGGCAGCAAAATGAATAGCTCCATCAACTCCACCGCCACCAAGTAAAGATTTATTAGCAGCATTAACAATAGCATCAACTACTAATTTTGTAATATCTGCTTTTAATACAATAATTTTATTCATTTTTTACGCTATAAAGAGCCCACAACATAAAATCTAAAAGTTTTGTATCTGAAATTAAATCATTTTTCCATTTAAAGTTATCCTCTTGTGCTCTTTGAATTAAATTCTGTCTTATATCGGTAATACATTCAATTATTTGGGCATCTCTTAGTAATAATTCAAAATTATTTTTTAGCTCCTTATAAATAAAAAGCCTATTGTTTAGCATTTCTTTAAATGATGTTGAATATGTTTGTTTTGGCAAACAAAGAACAGTAGAAATATTTTTATCATAGATTGGCAAACTATTATTAAATGTATGTAGCAATTTTGACCCAAAGCTTAGTAATAAGCTATGCCTATGTCTAAATCCAGTTACTTTATAGAGTTTTATTAAAATATTTTCTAAGCTACTTTCCCTTAACTTCATTAAATTAAAAAATTCTTCCTTTTGTTGATTATTAAGTCCAGTAGGTGCATTCATTATATAAAATTTACAAAATTCTTTCTTAAACTCATCATTTATATTATTTTTACGATAATTTTCATTTATATAGAAATAGTACCGAAAAGACTGCCATTTTTTAGAGATTAGTTTTTCTATAATTTCAATTTTATATTGTTTCAAATAATCTTTTATTTCTTGTAAGTCCATAAATTATATTAATTTAAAACAAAATCTGCCAACAAATCTCTGGATCTTCTCCGTTCAAGACATTATTTTTTAAATAGACACTAACTTCGGCAAGACCGCCCAATTCATCTACTAAACCAAGACTTAACGCTTCAGAACCGGTATATGCCCAGCCATTAGCTATTTCTTTAACTTTATTAATATCTAGCTTTCTATTCTCTGCCACTGTTTTTACAAATAAATCATGGGTTATATTAAGATCTTTCATAACTAGTGCTCGCTCTTCATCGGTTAACGGCTTATTGCTATTCATTGTATTTTTGAATTTTCCGCTAGTTAAGTCGTTAAATGTATAGCCCTCTTTTTGATTATTTTTAGTAGCATCCATATAAGAGCTATTAACGGCTATGCTACCAACTTGTGAAGATGGTAAAGCAAAAATTCTATCAGCTCCAGTCGCTGCCCAATAAGCAGCCGATACCCCCATTGATCTAATATAAACAATAACTGGTTTTGATGAGCTTTTAAAAACTTTCTCCAATTCTTCAGCTGCAACAGGTTGACCACCGGGAGAATCTATCTCAACAATAATAGCTTTTATATTTTCCTTCTTTTCTATTCCTTTGACTGCAAAATATATCTCTTCGGATGACACCTCATCGACATTTAAGTCGCCAGAATCGCTATAATCACTTCTGGGGTAGTAGGTAATCAAATCTCCGTGCAGATTAATGCCCGCTACGTTACAACTATCCGCATTTGCGCTGTCATTAACGCTTTGGTCTGGTTCTTTAACTAGCTCTTCGACAACAGGCGTGGCAGTGTTTATGGCTGTGCTAGCTCCGGAACCTTCTCTTAAATATGAAGAATAGATATTAATCATCGCGAAATCAAAAATAAGAACAGAGACAGCAATAAAAACAATTAAATAATCTCTATTCAGTATTATTTTCTTTAAATTTTGCCAATCTTTTCGAACACGGAGATTACCTTCTTTATTATCATCATTAAAATTATTGATGTCTTTGTTATTCATATTATTTATTTTGACCCTTTATAAAACCTATCATGTCAATTATTTTTGCTTTAGTATAGTGTCGATTTGTTTTCTGACCGGTAATAAAGTCAATTGTTTTAAGTTATTTCGCAAATTTTTGTAAAATTTTAGACTAAAAGCAAAAGGGGCTAATATAATTATTAAAAATAACATCGGTGAAAATTGCAATAATTTTTTTTTAATATTTCTTAACTTCATATTTTACTCACTATACTTAATCGGATTCTGAGAACCAGGAAGCCAAAATTTTATTACAGACTTATCAATATATTTATTTCTAATACTATTACTAGCTATATAACCAGTAAAATAACTTCTTCCCTTTTGTTTTTCTGAAGTAGCTTTTGTCCACCTAGACAACTCAAATACTTCTCTAATAATGCCTTGTGACACGGCACAAATTATTTTAAATTCATTAGCTCTGTCTATATTAATCTTCCAATACTTTCTGGTTGCTTTATATATTTCTTTTTTAGTCATATCTTTTCTAAACTGATTATTGATATTAATCAATAAAACAGGACGGTCAAAAATAGCTTCTTGAGCTTCATACTTAATCTTTAAATCTCTTAAATCCATAAGCCCCTTGCCCTCTGTGTGACCACAAACCAGGTTAGCTAAATTCTCTAAACCAATATAGTCAATCATCCCTGCCTCAACAATCAAAGATTCTCGCTCAGTTAATCCATGTCTTAATATTACTTTTTTTACTTTAATACCAAGTTTTTTAATATTCTTAATCTTTTCTGTTTGTTTAACCTTTTTGTCTAGGGTATCTAAAAAATGTTTATTTATTCGATTGCCTTTTCCTTTGCCAACATAAAAAGGTTTATTACTGTCGGTATTGATCAATATATAAACATAATATTTCAATTTCTCTACTGTTGATTGAGATAATTTATAGTCACTACTTATTTTCATATAGATAATATTTACTCTTACTTTATCAATTTTTCAGCTATCTGTAAATTAAATATTTCGTTTTGACAGAACTCGGATTCGAACTAATAATCTCCTTTTTTTACAGCCATTTTCTCACATTTGACTCCAACAAAAAAACATGACCTAAATCATGTTTTCTTGCTTTTTGGCTAATATTAAACGAGATATCTCGGTCTACAGCACAAAAAACGTGTTAGCTCGCCTGGCGGGACTGCTTTCGGATGGAAGGTACCCATTTTCTTAGACACATTGTCCATGGGTCAATTGATATTGCCGACTATATAAAATAGGCGGCATTTTTAATTTAGAATGTATCCTTTCGTTATTATACTGATGTATCGTCCTATAGATATTATAGACCAATTCCCCTAAAGTATTAAATCTGTCCGGATCGCCCAAGTCTATTTTAAACTGATTATAGAACGACTCTTG
>Ga0172367_10002690_pt1 | contig 24065 bp, 16 predicted proteins | sample Lak10m_FD_114542 | JGI IMG/M metagenome (GOLD analysis project Ga0172367, IMG submission 114542) | Freshwater microbial communities from Kabuno Bay, South-Kivu, Congo - kab_022012_10m | ecosystem: Environmental > Aquatic > Freshwater > Lake | place: Democratic Republic of the Congo: South-Kivu... | reverse complement strand
ATCCTTTTGCAGCGATGGGGGGCAGTTGATAGATTTTTGTTCAACAGACGTTATGGCGCATACAAACTCACTTTTTTTCAAGCCGACCTGGCGGTCGGTTTGCTTGGCAGCGGCGGTTGTGATCACGACCCAAGCGGTCTCTGGGGCAGCATGGCCGCAATATCGCGGGTTGGGTCATGATGGAAAAACCACCGAGCGCGTCTCGTCGAAGTGGCCAGCCTCGGGGCCGAAGGAAATTTGGAAGGCGCCGATGGCGGGTGGGTTCAGCTCGATCACGGTTGCGGACGGCCGAGCGTTCACGCTGGTGTTGCGCGAGGTGGAAGGTGTGCAACACGAGGTTGTGCTGGCAGTGGATGCCGCGACGGGCAAGGAATTGTGGATGGTCCCTTTGGCACCGTCGAAGTATGATGGTGGAGGAGATTCAGGGACCAATGACAACAAGGGAGGGGACGGTCCGCGGTCGACTCCTTCGGTGGATGGTCGGATGGTGTATGTCATGTCAGCGCGGTTGGTCTTGCACGGATTGGATGCGAAGACGGGGCAGAAGGTGTGGTCGAAGGATTTGATGAAGGACCATGCGGGGCGGAACATCTCGTGGCAGAACGCGGCCTCGCCGTTGGTGGAAGGAAACGCGGTGTATGTGGCTGGAGGCGGGGTGGGGCAAGGGTTGTTGGCTTTTGACAAGAAGACGGGGGAAGTGATTTGGAAGGGGCAGGACGACAAGATGACCCATGCGACGCCGGTGGCGGCGACGATTCAGGGGGTGCGGCAGGTGATCTTCTTTACGCAGACGGGGTTGGTGTCGGTGGCGCCGAAGAGCGGGGAAGTGCTGTGGCGCTATGATTTCAAGTATAACGTTTCGACCGCGATCTCGCCGGTGGTGGCTGGGGATGTGGTTTATTGTTCGGCTGGGTACGGGGTGGGAGCGGGGTCGGTAAAGATCAGCAAGCAGGGGGGTAAGCTGGCGGCTACGGAAGTGTGGCGAAAGACGGGTCAACTGATGAACCACTGGAGCACGCCGGTGTTTAAGGATGGCTATCTGTATGGCATGTTCAGCTTTAAGGAGTATGGAAATGGGCCATTGAAATGTGTGGAGTTGGCGACGGGGAAAGAAGTGTGGTCGCAGGCAGGCTTTGGTCCGGGCAACGTGACGTTGGCTGGGGATAAGTTGGTGGTGTTGAGCGACGCGGGCCACCTCGTTGTGGTAGAGGCGAACCCTAAGGCCTACAACGAGCTGGCGCGTGCGAAGGTGGTTTCGGGAAAATGTTGGTCGACCCCGACGTTGAGTGACGGTCGGGTATATGCACGTAGCACGAAAGAGGGTGTGTGCGTGGACGTGACCGGGAAACTAGCGAGTCGATAAATAGGGGATATATGGCGAAGCAGATTGCGGAGATGCTGATTGAGACGGCGACCTTGGAGTTGCCGGACACGAAGACGCTGAAGCTCAAGTGGCCTGAGGGTTATGACCAAGAGTTTAAGACCGGCCAGTTTATCACGGTGTATTGGCCTGACACACCGAGCTATAAGCGAGCATATTCGCTTTCGTCGTGCGCATTGGATCGAGGGTTTTATGAAGTGACGGTGAAGCGGGACGGGAAGATGGGCACGCGGATTGTGGACTGGGCGAAGGCAGGAGATAAGCTGTTTGTGATACCGCCAACGGGACGCTTTCTGCCGGTGTATGAACCTGAGAAACACTTGGTGTGCATTGCAGGAGGCTCTGGGGTGACGCCGTTTCGCGGATTTGCGCGCGAAGCGACCCGACGGTCGTTAGCGACGAAAATCACCGTGCTCTACAGTGTGCGCACGACGAAGGACATTATTTTCAACGACGAATTCCGGGCGCTCGAGAAGGAAAACCCCAACTTCAAGTTTCACGTGACCTGCACACGGTTGGCGCCGGAGGATCCGTGGACGGGTCGGCGTGGAAGAATCAACGCGGACTGGGTGCGGGAGCAGGCCCCGGATCTGGCGAACACGGTGTTTTATGCGTGCGGACCGAATGAGTTGGTGGATAACACCGAGCACTTGGTTTTGGAAGAGTTGAAAGTGGCGAAGGAACAGATGCGCACAGAAAAGTGGGGGTGAGAGCTTAGCCGTAACCATGCAGCAGGAATTCAACGCAGAGACGGAGAGGAACAGAGATGCGAAGCCAGGGCAAAGAGATCTCCATCTGTTGTAGGATAACTCCACACACCATCGAGTGACCTTTATACTCCATGGAAGTGGATTCAATTGCTCTGCGCCTCTCGCGTTAAAACTCTTTTGAATTGTTACGGCCTAGCATCACGCGGGGCTTGGGTTGGATTGAGAGGTCGGTGCGCTTGGGATGGGATTGGGGCGCGCTGGGTTTGGGGTTTTTCGTGGTAGAAAGGCAAACATGTTGAAGCGGACGTCACTGTATGAGGCTCACATTTCGAGTGGGGCTCGGGTTATCGAGTTCGGGGGATGGGAGATGCCGGTGCAGTACTCGGGGATCGTGGATGAGCATCACACCGTTCGAACGGCCGTAGGGCTGTTTGATATCTCGCACATGGGGGAGGTGTTCGTTTCTGGCGGCGCGGCGGAGGGTTTTCTCAACGCGGTGTTGTCGAATGACGTTCGAAAACTCGAGGTGGGGTTGGGTCAGTATACATTGATGTGCCGACCTGACGGTGGGGTGGTGGATGATCTTTACGTGTTTCGCATTGGAGCGTTGGAGTATCTGTTGATTATCAATGCTTCGCGGATTGACGCGGACGTGGCTTGGCTGCGCTCCTGTTGGGCTGGGTTTATCGGGAGAAGCGATGTGCTGCTGAGCGATCAGTCGGAGCAGTGGAGTGCGGTGGCCTTGCAAGGACCTAAGGCGGGGGAGATAATTGACGCGTGTGTCGACTGGGAAGTGGGAGGCGGGCGGAGGCCGAGCGAATTGAAGAAAAACCAGATTCTTGCGATTCACGGCGCTGCATTTACGGCGTATGTCTCACGTACGGGATACACGGGGGAGGATGGCTTTGAGATCGTGATGCCGAACGATCGAGCCCGTGAGGTGTGGGACCGAACCATGGCTGGGGGACGTTCGAGTGGTCTGAAGCCTGTGGGGTTAGGAGCACGTGACACCCTGCGCACGGAAGCGTGTTATCCCTTGTATGGGCACGAGTTGAACGAGACCACGACACCGATTGAGGCTGGACTGGGCTTTTTTGTGAGTCTGGACAAAGGGGAATTTAATGGGCGATCCATCTTGGCTGGCCAGAAGACGGGAGGCGTAACCCGCAAAAGCGTGGCCTTCAAAATGACAGATCGATCCGCTCCGCCGCGTCAGCATTATGCGATCGTATCGAGCGCGGGTCAGAAGATTGGAGAAGTCACGTCGGGCACGCAAAGTCCGACATTGAACGTGGGGATTGGGATGGGGATGGTGGTGCCGGAGTTGGCGAAACCGGGGACGCCGGTTCAGATCGAGATACGAGGGAAGCTTTATCCAGCGGTGGTAGTTTCAAAGCCATTTTATAAACGAGCCTAAAGTAACGTAACTATGTCCGAGTCATACATTCAGGGATTATTCGCGGAACGGATCGGTGGTGTGCAGTATGGAAAGTCCAACGCCATCTATAAATTTGAGAAGATCAAACGCGCCAAGCGCGCTGCACTCGCGGCGAACCCCGGGGCAGAGATCATTGACATGGGAGTGGGAGAGCCGGACGAGATGGCGTTCCCCGAGGTGGTGGAGCAACTCCATCAGGCGGCCCTGAAGCCGAGCAACCGCGGGTATGCGGACAACGGCGACTCGGTGTTGAAAGAGGCTGCGGCGCGTTATATGGCGCGGGTTTGCGGCGTTTCTGGCATACAGCCTGAAACCGAGGTCATGCACTCGATCGGCAGCAAGGCGGCTCTTTCGATTTTACCGTCGGCACTGGTCAACCCTGGGGATTATGTTTTGATGACGACGCCGGGCTATCCGGTGTTTGGTACCCATTCGAAATATTACGGAGGATTGGTTCACAATCTGCCTTTGACTTCGGCGAACGGATTTTTGCCGGATTTAGATAGCATTCCGAAGGATGTTTTGGCGAAGGCCAAGGTTTTGGTCATCAACTATCCGAACAACCCCACGGGCGCGAGTGCGTCGCCGGAGTTTTTTGCGCGAGTGGTGGAATTTGCGACGCTAAACCGGATCGTGGTGATCCATGATGCGGCTTATGCGGCTTTGGTTTTTGAAGGTAAGCCGTTGAGCTTTTTGGCTACGCCCGGGGCGAAAGAAGTGGGGATTGAACTGCATTCGACGAGCAAGACCTTCAACATGACCGGTTGGCGTTGTGGTTTTGTGGTTGGCAATCCGCTGTTGGTGAAGGCGTATGGCGATGTGAAGGATAATACCGATTCAGGACAGTTTTTGGCGATCCAGCATGCCTCGGCGTATTGCTTCGACCACCCTGAGATCACGGAGAAAATCGCGGCCAAGTATTCACGTCGGATGAACGCCTTGGTGGGGTTATTGCGCAAAGCTGGGTTTGATGCCGTGAAACCTAAGGGGTCCTTCTTCCTGTATGTCAAAGCGCCCAAGGCTGCGGCCAAGGCTGGGGGGAGTCGGATGGAATTCCAGAACGCGGAGTCGGTGTCGCAGTGGTTGATCACGGAGAAGCTGATCAGCACGGTGCCGTGGGATGATGCGGGAGCTTATCTTCGATTCAGCGTGACCTTTGTGGCGAAGAACGAGGCGGACGAAGCTCGCGTGTTGGGAGAGATAGAGAACCGCTTGAGCGACGTGACGTTTGAGTTTTGAACGGTGGGTTGTGGCTGGCGGATTGTGGGTGGGCATCTTCGGATGGACGGGGGCTGTGGGTCGTGGAGCTTGGTGGTTTTGGGGAAGGCTAGAAGACTCGGGGCTTCCGGAGCGTCCGACTGGCGTCGGACGCGGACGTCGCAGCGCAACGTCCCTACCTCGCGGGGCGCGACGTCTCTGGCGGGGCGCTCCTGCGGTCTAGGGAGATGAGAGCAGGTTTGCGATTCGTTCGGCGCCGCGTTGGCAGGCACCTGGGCTTCCTAGGCTTTGGATTACCGCTTTGAGTTGCGTCTGGATGATTTGACGTCGATCGGCGTCCTGGATGAGCGGAAGGGTGGCCTCGGCGATGTTTTGCGCGGTGGCTTGGTCCTGGATCAGCTCGGGGAACACGGCTTGGTTGGCGAGCAGGTTGGGCATCGCGAGAAAACGTACCTGGATGATGCGTCGACCAATTTCGTAGGTGAGCTTTGAGGTTTTGTAGAGGGCGACGGTGGGCACGCCGAAGAAGGCGAGTTCGAGCGTTACGGTGCCGGTGGAGGCGATGGCCACGTGGGCGTTTTGGAAGGCCTCGGCGAGCCCTCCCTGCTGGACGTGGATGGGCAGGCCACTGGCATCGACTGAGAGTTGGGCGAGCTTGAGCAGTGATTCGGAGGGCACCACGAGTTTCCAGGTCAGCTGCATTTGAGGCCGCATGATCCGCACGGCATCGAGCATGGGTGGAAGGTGGTTCTTGAGTTCACCGGCACGGCTTCCTGGTAGGAGAAGGCCGAGTTTTGGTGCGGAGGAGGATTGAGTGGTCGGGGACGACGGGTTCGATGCGGCGGGGGTGGTTGATGGGTAGCGATCCAGAAGCGGGTGGCCGATGAACTCGACGGGGAGCGAAGGGGTTCGGGCTGCGTACCAGCTTTTTTCGAAGGGGAAAATGCAGAGCAGAAGATCCAGATCCCGGGCGAGCGAGAGGGCGCGGTCGGGGCGCGAGGCCCAGACTTGAGGGGAGACAAAGTAGACGATGCGTGGACGCCAGTTGTGGAAAGCGGAGTTCTGGGTTTTGGACAGCCGGGAGCGGAGGGCGCTCGCGAAACGTCGGTTGAACCCCGAGTAATCGACGAGCAGGATTAGGTCAGGGAGTTCTGAACAGGCGAGGTCGAGCAATTGGTTGAAGAGACGTTTGTAGAAACGGTAGCGCTTGAGCACTTCGATGAGGCCGACGGCGGCGTAGGCGGTGAGATCGCAGTGCAGATGGACCCCCTGGGAGGCGAGTCGAGGTCCCCCGACGCCGAAGAAGTGCGGCGGCCAGATCTGATTTTGAACGGACGGGGTGGAGCGCAGAGCCTGGATCAGTTCGGCGGCGAGGCCATCGCCGCTGGCTTCGCCCGCGATGACCATGCATTTATTCAGCAGCTGGGGTGGGGACGATGAAACTGACGGGATTGAGCCCATTCGAGGCGGCGACGGAGTTATAGGTTAGCCGGCGGCGCGGATTTGCTCGGTGATTTCGAAGGCGAGATCGAGCGCGCGTTTGGCGGATTCGCCGGAGACAACGGGTGCGTTGCGGGCGGCGACGCAGGCGATGAAACTGCTGAGCTCGGATCGGAGGGGTTCTTCCTTGTGGATGGGCACGGGCTCGCGAACGATTCGTTTACCGGCGAACTCGCTGACGATCGTGGATTCCTTCGCGGCCAGAAGCTTTCGCAGTAAGGAAGACTCGGATTCCCCATCGCGAGCCAGCCTGTAGATGAACCCTTCTTGGGCGCGGTAATCGAGGGAGATGTAAGTTGGAAGATCCCCCCCGCTGAACACGCGAATTTTACGCATTCGTTCTGGACTGATGCGGCTGGCGGTGAGGTTTGCGACGCAGCCTCCCTCGAACCGGATGCGGGCGTTGGCGATGTCTTCGGTGCGGCTGAGTACGGCGATGCCGACCGAATCGACTCGAACGACTGGGCGATCGACGAATGCGAGCAGGACATCGAGATCATGAATCATGAGATCCAGGACGACGCCGATGTCGATACTTCGAGCTGGGTAGGGAGAGAGTCGGTGGCACTCGATGAACCGGGGTTGCGTGGCGACTTGTTTGAGATAGTTGAACACGGGATTGAACCGTTCGACGTGGCCGACTTGGAGGATGAGATTTTTTGTGCGAGCGAGATCGACGAGCACGGTGGCTTGGTTGGAGTTATCGGTCATGGGCTTTTCGACGAGTACATGTTTACCATGGCGAAGCAGGGCGGCGGTGATGTCGAAATGCGTAATGGTGGGGGTGACTACGCTGAAGGCCTCGGCGGCGGCGGCGGCCTCGTGAATTGAGCGGAAGACCGGAACGCGCAGCTTATCGGCGACCTTGTGCGCGGTTTCTATTGAGTTGTCGTAGATGCCGACGAACTCGACCTCGCCACGATGAGCCAGCTCCGAATAGATGCGCGCGTGCTCTTTACCGAGCGAGCCGGTTCCGATGACGGCGACCTTTGGTTTCACGACCATGCGGGTGAGTGTGCCCGAGCATGGAGGGAAAGACACCCTGAAAATCGAGTGAAGAGGATGGAGTGCGCGGTCGATGGGAATCGTTGGAAATGAGCGGGAATGCGGATGGTTTGTAGGTTGGGATGGGGCGGGGGCGAAACATCGCTTGACCGCACGGCTTAATGCTGAGAAGAAGTGATTTTGTGTCCCTCATAACGCCCGTGAGACCGCGATTGCCGATGGTGAGAGTCCGTGAGGCCTTAGGGATCCGATTCTGATTATTCAACCATGAAGAAAGCACTCTATATCTTGGGTTTGTTGGACGACAAGGATCTGGATTGGTTCGCGGGCAGCGGGAAGAAGAAGACCTTACAGGCGGGGCAAGCCATCATCCAGGAAGGGCAACCCACGTCGCATTTGTATATTATTCTGACGGGGACGGTGTCGGTCTCGGTGAAGGGACGTCGGGTTGCAGTGATTGGGCAAGGTGAGGTGATGGGCGAGATTTCGCTCTTGGATTCGCGGCCGCCATCGGCGACGTTGCGGACGGAGACGGTGACAGAGCTGTTAGCGATCTCGTTTGAGGCTTTGAGATCGAAACTTTCGAGAGATCCGCCGTTTGCGGCGCGGTTGTATCAGGCCTTGGGCACGTTCCTCGCGCAACGGTTGCGGTCGGTGAACCTCCAATTGATTGTCGGGGATGGAGCTTCGGTGGATCGGTTGGCCGACGAGAACGAAGCGGATGAGATTGACCCCGAGGTTTTGGAGAAGATCACTTTGGCGGGATCTCGTTTTAAGTGGATCCTGGCGAAGTTGGGGGCGTCGAAGGGCGACTAGCTGAGGTGCCGCGGAGCAGGCAGAGGCCGATGAGGATTCCTGTGAGAGCGATGCAGCAGGCGACGGTTTGGTGGGAGAAGCGGAAGTTGATGCCGGGCATCAGAGTTTGATTGATCCAATTATTGGTGCCGTGGACTAGGGCGAGGCCGAAGAGCGAGGCTCCGGATGAACGGGCGGCGGCAAGGGCAAATCCGACTCCGGTGGTGGAGAGGATGACCCAGAGACCATGGGGCCAGTGGTAGACACCGAAAACCAGAGAACCGATGCCGATGGCCAGGATTCGATGGCCGTTGCAGAGATGAAACCAAATGCCTCGAAACCACAACTCTTCGACAAATCCGATGAGGATGACGGATTGGGCGAAGGTGGCGAGCCAGAGATGGGGATCGGAATAGGATGGTGAGGCGTGGGCGACGAGTAGGTGTTCCGCGATTTGGAACGTGATGAGAACGAAGGTCAGCGGTTTCCAGGCGGTGGTGACTTTGCCCCAAGGCAATTTGAGTCGACGGGCCCAGAGCGTGCCAAAGAGGCCTTGGGCGATGGTCAGCAAGAGCAGGGCTCGTGAACGTTCGAGGAAGGGCCAGTGGCTAGCGCGTTCGATGATGTAACTGGAAGCTCCTATGAACCCGAGCCACGCGAGGAATACCGGTGATTTTGACATGGTTCGGCAGACGAGAACGTCGATAGAAGCTTGAATAAATTGCAACCCATGACAAGGCAAGAACAACCCTGCGACTTGGTTACCCTGCGTCGTGCGGGAACGAGTGGTGTGGCACATCAGACATCGGTGAACCCCTCGGCTGCGCGGATGGCAGCCCATTTCGGACTTTGGCCTCAAAACGCCGCAGATTGCTCTGGTGGCCGGTGGATCCGAGGTTCGAGTGGGTTGGGTTTGGGTGTGCTTTTAGGTGGGATGATCTTGAGCTCGGTGGTGTGGTCGGGAGAGCCTTCGGCTGACGGGGCCGTCGGTGCGCAGGAGCATCGGCGGGAGGAAGAGGCCCCGAAGTTGGGTGGATCGAGCGTATTGGATGTGATCCGCAAGGGGATGCCGGACTACGTGCGATCGATCTTAGCTAGCCCGGATCGGTCGGGGGTTTTAGAGCCGATGAAATCGCTGGAACGTGCACCCGGCACGAACTGGTTGATCAAGGGGCAGGCGTTATCGGGGCTTGTGGAGCGCAAGGCGGAAACGAATCTGCATCGATTGACCTTAGCGGAGTGCCGGCAACTGGCCTTGGAGCGCCAGTTGCAGATCAAGGCCGAGTTGATTCCACCTGCGGTTGCTGAGCAGCGCGTCGCGGAGGCGCGGGCCGCATTTGATGCTGTGATCTTTGGAGGGGTGAGCCGGAAGCTAGACGACCCCGAGACTCCGGCCCCTGGGACGGCGTCGGTTCAAGCCAGCGCCGGCATTCGGCTGCCGACCCGGACGGGGGCGGCGCTGACGCTGAATAACCCGCTGGTGCGGACGGATTTTGATGAAGCCCCCTTTGGAGCACCGCCCCATTTTTACTCGGCGGCACCTGTGTTGTCGTTGACCCAGCCCCTGCTGAAAGGGGCGGGTCTGAGGATCAACGAGGCCTCGATTCACCGAGCTCGGTTGTTGCAACGCCAAACGCGATCGGCGGCAAAACTTGCGGTGTTGAACCTTTTGGCGAATGTCGACCGGGTATACTGGCAGTTATGGATGGCGCGTGGGGAGTTAGAGATTCGCCACGAGCAATATAAACTGGCGGAGCAACAACTGGCGCACGCACGGCGGATGGTGGAGGCGGGGATTGTGCCGAAGATTGAGATCTTGCGATCGGAGGTAGGCATGTCCCAGCGGGTGAACAGCATTATTGTGGCGGACACGACGCGACGTTTGGTGGAAAGAGAGCTGAGACGTGTTTTGAACTACTCGCGAGCGGAGGCGGAGTTGGAACGTTCGTTGTTTCCGACGACATCTCCGGCGCTTTTCCCGATCTCGGTGGACCCTGGCGTTTTGGTGGAGAGCGCTTACAAGCAGCGTATGGATCTGATGTCGACTCAGATTCAGTTGGCGGTGGATGTGTTGGACCAGGAAGTGGCGAGGAACCAGATGCTGCCGGACGTGGCGTTGAGCTTTGATTATTCGGTCAGCTCTCGGGGAACGACACTGGGGAAGGCGTATGAGGCGTTGGATGGGAGTGGGCCGAACTATTGGCAGGCCGGGGTTTCGTTATCGATGCCTTTGGGCAATGGAGCGGCTCGGGCACGATCGCGGCAAGCCGCGTTGAGACATGCAGCGACGCTGAACAATGTGGAGCAGCGTCGGCAGTTTATTCAGCAAGAGGTCGAGAACGCAGTGGATCGGTTGGCGCAGAGCTGGCAATTGATCGACGCCTCGGTGCAGGAGATGGCGATGTCGCGTCGGATCTACGACGGTGAAGTGAAGCAATTTGAGGGCGGAGTGCGCACCAGCACGGAAGTTTTGGCGGCGGCCCAGTTCTTGGCGAATGCGCAGATACGGAACCTACAAGCCATCAGCGATTACGAGATCGCCAAGGTGGAGTTGGCGTATGCGACGGGGACGCATTTGGGCTATTCGGAGGTCGTGTTGGAGGAGGCGGTATCGTCGGTTAAACCTTGATGGGCGACGTGGTTGAGGCCATCACCATCTTGGGTCATGAGTTGACGCATCCGGCGTTGGGATCGATGACGTTTCCGCGATTCAGGAGGTTTTTGTATCCACGACTGGGGCCTGGCGTTGTGGGGGTGTTGATGAGGGACATGGGGGTGAACGGGGCGGAGGGGCGACCCTTGGGGTTGGGGCTTGGGTTTATTCCGCCGGAAGGGAGCGGGGGAGAGGGCGAATTGCTGTCCTTGTATGTGCGACCGTCGCATCGTGGGCGCGGCGTGGGCACGGGTCTATTGGGAGCGCTGGAGGAGGAGTTACGTGGGCGTGGTTGTGTGGGGGTTAGCACGGTTTACATGACGCGAATTCCGTCGTTGGCCGCCTTTGAGGCGTTACTGCAAACTCGGGGATGGTCTCAACCGGTGCGACGAATGAGCATTTTTAAGACCGACACGGCTCGGCTTCGAGAGGCGTCGTGGATGCCGTTGTTCCAGACCCTGCCAGTGGGTTTTGAGATCGTGCGGTGGGATACGATAGGCGCTGCGGCGCGCGAAGAGTTGAAGGGCACGTTAGGCGAAGCGCACGGAGCGGTTCCGCGCGATGTGGATCCGTTCCTGTATGAGGGGGTGGGGATTGACGGTAGCCCCTCGGAGCCGGAGTTGAGCCTGGGCTGTCTGCACGAGGGCCACGTGGTGGGATGGCCTTTGGTGCATCGGCTGGGGCCGGGGCAGGTGCGGTTTTCGTGCAGCTATGTGCGTGCGGAGGTTCAGGCGCAGGTGCCTTTGTTGGCGCTGTGGAACCATGCATTTCGGAGGATGCCTGGGGAGAGGTCGACTGAGGTCTCGTGGGCGATCGCCCCGCAGCACGAAGCCATGGCGAAGTTTACCCAGCGACTTTTGGGGTCGTTCGTGACCCACGCGGATGAGACCCGAGGGGCGCGGAAACCGCTGGGTGCGGGGGGATCGGACTGATCCGACTGATCGGACTGATCGGACTGATCCGATGCCCCTAGCGGGCGCGGAGGCGGGAGAGGGCGGTTTGGGCGACGTGATCGAGGGTGGTGTTGCCGAGCAGGTCCATAGGGCTAAGTTCGATTCCGAGATGGCGTCTGACGTGGATGATGACTTCGACGACGGAGAGGGAGTCGATGCCGAGGCGATCGAGGGAGGTTTCGGAGGTGATTTGTTGGGGGTCGGCCTTGAGGAATTGAGCGAGGCCTTCGATGAGTTTGTTCACGAGCACGGCTCGTTGATCTTCGACTGGCTGGGAGAGCAACCAGGAGGAGAAATGTGCGACCTCTGTTTTGGGGGCGGCGTGGGATTGGGGGGTGATGTTCCAGCGGGAATCGGAGGCGGTTTGTGGGAAGGCGGCATGCCATCGTTCCCAATCGATGTGGAAGAGGCCGATTTGGGGGAGACCGAGGCGGAGTGCGCGAGCGAGGCCGTTGATCGCTTGGTCGGTGGTGAGAGGAGCCATTCCAGCGGCAGCGAGCGCGCGGTGGATGTCGTTGCGGTCCTTGGCGACGCCGGTTTCTCCGAGCAGCCCTAGGTTGAGAGTGAGGGCGGGCAGGCCCTGGGATTGGCGATGGTGAGCGAGGCCATCGAGCATGGTATTGGCAGCGACGTAGGCGGCTTGGCCGGGATTGCCGACGAGTGAGGAGACGGAGGAAATGCAGACGAAACAATCGAGATTAAAGGGGCGGGACAATTGATCGAGGAGTAGAGCCGCCTTGGCCTTGGGATTCCAGACCCGTTCGAACGATTCGCGAGTGAGGTCCTTGACGAAGCCATCTTCAAGCACCATCGCGCCATGAAACACCCCGCGAAGCGGTATAGGCCGAGATTCGAGCGTGCGAAAAAGCGACTGAACTGCATGCTTGTCCGTGATGTCGAGGCTGAGTGCTTCCACCTGAGTTCCCCAGGATTGGAGCTTGGGGAGAGCGAGCTGAAATTCGGGTGAGTTTGGGCCGCGTCGACTGACGAGTACGAGTGCACCGGCCCCTTCTGAGGCGAGCCAGAGGGCGATTTCGAGACCGAACCCACTGGTGCCACCGGTGATGAGGTAGGTGCCCTTGGTTTGGATATTGAACGGTTGCTCGGGCGAATTGGGTCGGAGAGGCGTGAGGTGTCGGGTGAACCGATGAGACCCTTGATGTGCGACCGCACGTTGGGTTGGTGACTGAAGGATTTCGCCCGACAAAGCAAGGGCGGCGGCTGAGGGGTCGGAGAGATCGAGGTCGATCACCTGGCATCGGAGGTTGGGAAACTCGTTTTCGATCAGCGGGGCGAGGCCCCACAAGCTAAGTCCGACGACGCTCAGGGTGGCGGAAACGTTGGGAACAGGCAGGGAGCATTGTGAGACAAGGATCATTCGTGAGCCGGGCTTCCATGGCCTGCTGCGAACGAACTTGAGCACATGGAAAGCCCGTTCGAAGGCGGTTGCGGCGGCATCGTTCAGTGGCCATTCTTCGGAGCAAACCACGCAATCAGCAACCGGCTGCGTCGTGGGAGACTCGGAGATGAAAGAGATACCTTTGGCCGTGAGCTGTTGCTCGAGAGCCCGTTGGAGGGCGGGGTTGGTGCCGACCCAACCCACGGACACCGAAGGAGGAGGGGCCTCAATTTGGGCGGGTGCGCTCGTGACCCAGCGGGGTTCGTAAAAGAGATTGGCGTCGGTCGATGCGAGGGCGAGTGGGCGGCATTCGACATCGGAGGCTTCGAGAACCGGGGTGCCGTCGGGGGAGATGAGAAGGATAGAGGCCTTGAGCTTGCGAGGGGAGGATGCGATGAGGCGGACGACGGCGATCACGTCCGAGATCAGTGGCGCGAAGCAGGAGATCTGGCGGATACGAGTGGGGATGAAGGTGGGGGACCCGGTGGAATGAGCGGCGAGTTGAGCGAGTAGTTGGAAGGCCCCGTCGAGCAGGGGCGGGTGTAAACGTTCCGAGTAGGATGGAGGTGGGGGCGCAATGCGTTTGAGCTGAGCCCATGCGGAGTCGTGGTTGAACCCGCCGGATTGAATGACCTGGAACGTGGGGCCATAGACCAGACCACCCGATTGAAGACGGGAGTAGAGCTCTGGAACGTTGAGACTATGAGGGCAGTTCGATTGAATCTCCGCCAGGTTGAGAGGGTGCGGCTGAGACTCAGGGTTTGGGATTGAGAACGCGAGGGAGCCGGAGGCGTGTCGGGTCCAGGGGGAGGAGTCGTCGACACCGCGGCTGTGCAGGGAGAACTCACTGGTCTGTGGCAGGAATTGAGTTACGAGAATCCGCACCTCGTTTGGATTCCCTTTGAGCAACCCTTCGAAGCGCAGGTTGAGCAGGGAGCAAGGCCAGGAGTTGGAGGATTCGGCTCCGACCACGAGTGCTGCTTCGACAAAGCCCGCACCAGGGAAGACGACCTGATCCCCGAGCCGATGATCTTGGAGGTGGGGGAAGAGAGAACGATTCCACTCGGTTTCCCAAGTTGGGGTGGGTGTGCGAAGCGGACGTTGGAGCAGCGGGTGCGCCTCGGAGCCTACGCGATCCACCTTGCAGCTCTGCGATTCGATCCAGAACGCGTTACGCTGCCAAGGGTAGGGGGGCAGATCGATGGGTTGGCGGGAGGCGGGATTTAGTGAATTCCAGTCGACGGCGGTTCCTTGGGAGTGAAGACGGGCGGCACTCCAGCGCATGAAGGCGAGTTCAGGGGAGTCACGTCGGAGGGATGGGATGGATTCAGAGGAACGGCCCAGGGCTGCGGCGCATTCGTGGACATAGCCGGAGAGGACGGGGTGGGGGCCGATTTCGAGGAAGACGGAGGCCTCGAACTGGGTGAGGAGACCTTCGATAGCTTCGCGGAAGCGCACGGGATTTCGCACGTTGTTCCACCAATAGTCTGCGTTCAGAGCCGGGCAAGGTGTGGATGGGGCGAGAGCGGTTGGGAGAAAGGGGACACGAGGGGTGGCGGGATGGATGGCACCGAGAGCCAGCAGAAGGTCCTGGCGGATCGAGTCCATGAGAGGACTGTGGTAGGGGATTTCCACGCGCATGAACTTGCGGAACACGGAGGCGGGCAGGGAGGCGTCGAACCGTTGCAGATCCTGGAGAGGACCAACAATTGTGACGGCGTTGGGAGAGTTGGAAGCGGCGAGAGCGAGTTGGGGAAAAGAGGCGATGCGCTGGAGCACGGTGGCCTGATCGAGGTTGAGCGCCAGCATCGTTCCGGAGCCGATGAGGCGCTGTTGCAGTTGGGCGCGGGTGGCGCAGACGCGGGTGGCATCGGCGAGCGCGAGGGAACCGGCGGCGCAGGCAGCGGCGACTTCGCCGGCACTGTGGCCGATGACGGCGGCGGGGGTGATGCCCCAATGATGCCAGAGGGCGGTGAGGGCGTATTGAAGGGCGAAGAGAGCGCCTTGCGCGACATCGGCACCGAGGGCTGTCGGCCCATCCTGGTTGAGTTGGAGCTGGGCTCTTAGATTCCATCCGGCGCAGGACTCAAACGCATCCAAGGCCTCGTCGTGGGCGTTTCTGAACACGGGCTCTTGGTTGCGGAGCTGGCGCCCCATGCCGGGCCATTGGGAGCCCATGCCGGAGAAGACGAAGACGGGTTTGGAGGCTTTGGACTTACATTTCGCCGCGATCCAGGAGGGATCGGCTTGGTTGGCCTGGAACGAGCGCAACGCGCGTGCGAGCGCCTCGGCAGTGGGACCGCGGACGACGAGTCGGTGAGCGAGATGTGCGCGTCGGTGGGAAGCGGTGGCGAGATGGCTCTGGAGGTGACCGGCGCGAGAGGGGGTTGTGAGCCAATCGGCGTGATGACCGGCGTGGGCTCGCAACGCCTCGGGGGTGTGAGCGGAGAGGGGGAGGAGGAGGTCTTGCGGGTTGGTCGTGGGGACTGTGGGCTCGATTGGAGGAAGCGCGGAGTGGGGGGCGGCTTCGATCAGAGCGTGGGCGTTGGTGCCTCCGTAGCCGAAAGCGTTTACCGCAGCGATCCAACGACCTGAGATGGGAAGGAGTGGCTCGAGGCGTTGGGGGAAACGCAGGCAAAGCTGTGAAAAATCGACGTGCCTGTTTGGGTTCTGCCAATGCAGGTTCTGAGGCACCTGTTGATGGCGGAGCACCAGGACTGATTTGATCAGAGCAGCGACGCCGGCGGCGGCCTCGAGATGACCGAGATTGGTCTTGAGCGCGCCGACCCAACAGGGGTGGCCGGGGGAGCGGTCGGCACTCAGCACGTGATCGAGGGAACGCAGCTCGGCGAGATCGCCGGCCTGAGTGCCGGTGCCGTGCGCTTCCACGTAGCCGATGGAGGAAGGGAGAATGCCTGCGCGCCTGCAAGTTCGTTGGATCAGTTGGCTTTGGGCATCGGAGTTTGGTTGGGTGATTGCGGGGGTGCGTCCGTCCTGGTTGACGCCGGTCATGAGGATCACCGCGTGGATTCGATCATGGGCGGCTTGGGCTTCGGACAGCCGTTTAAGCACAACGAGCCCTGCACCTTCACCACGAACGTAACCCGAAGCGGCGTCATCGAAAGCGCGGCACCGATTGTGAGCGGAGAGGAATCGGCCCTTGCTCATGGCGATGGCGAACTCAGGTCGGAGAATGAGGTTCACACCTCCGGCGAGGGCGAGGTCGGATTCATGATTCCAAAGACTTTGGCAAGCTAAGTGGAGACTCACCAGCGAGGAGGAGCAAGCGGTGTCGAGCGAGATGCTGGGGCCGCGGAAGTCGAAGAAGTGAGAGATGCGATTGGAGAGGAGCGTTAGGCTGGAGCTTGTGGCGGTGAAGGCATCGATCAGATGGCGACTCCCGCTGGAGAGCCGTTGCAGTTGGTTATCCATGCAAAACCCACCGACGAACACACCGGTGGCGCTTCCTTGGAGACGGTCTGGGTTCTGGCCGCCGTCTTCGAGGGCGTCCCAGGCGGTTTCGAGGAGGAGTCGTTGTTGAGGATCCAGACCTTCGGCTTCGCGTGCGGACATACCGAAGAAGCGGGCGTCGAAGGCCTCGTGGGAACGCGTTAGGAATCCCCCTTGGCGTGCGACGGTTTTGCCGGGTAGGGAAGGGTCGGCGGAGTAGAAGACTCGGGAATCCCAGCGATCTTTTGGGATGTCGATGACGGCATCGCGGCCTGCGACGAGCAGATCCCAGAGTTGATCCGGGTGATCGACACCCCCGGGGAAGCGGCAAGCCATGCCGACGATGGCGATCGGTTCTGGTGCTGGATGGGAGATCGGCAAGAGGGGGTGGATTGAGGGGGATGAAAGCGAACACCCCCTCATGCGGCGTTGGGCCGGCAAGAGGGGGTGAAGGAATGATTACTATTGGAGGATTAGCAACCTGGGACGCAGGGGATGACGTTGACGGCGCAAGGGCCGACATCGGCACCGCCGAGCACATCGACACCGCAGACGTTACCCGCGCAGACACCCGCACCGACGGCGGCTCCGCACGCGGCACCGGCGCAGGCACCGACCCCGGCATCGGCACCGCAGACGGCACCGGCGCAAGCGGCGGCTGGGCAGGCAGCGGCCCCGCAGGCGGTGCCAATACCGATTGCTGCGCCGCAGGCGTCGGCTCCGCAGGCGGTATGGGATCCACCAGCGACGGCGCAAGCGGCGGCTCCGCAGGCGGTTTTGTGACCGGCAGCGGCCCCGCAGGCGTCGGCTCCGCAGGCCGTCTTATGGCTGGCTTCGGCACCGCAGCCTCCCCCGCCTTTACCTCCGGCGACGGCTTCGAGCATGTCATCGCTCAACTCGCGATCCATGGACTCGTCGTCCTGCCATTTTTCGAGTTGTTGTTGGGAGAAACCGCCGGAGTCTTCGAGCATTTCGAAGCGGAGAATCTTGCGGAAATTTTCGAAGTGCGAGGTGACGGTGCATGTGGGTTTACCGACGAGCCCTTCGGAAGGGACGACCGCGCCGGCTTTGACGGTGACGGTGTAATCACCTGCGCCCTCGATCTTGAACTGGAGATTCGCATTCCAATCGGCTGCGGCGGTGGCGACGAAGACCTTTGGGATCATGTTGAGGAAGAGGATGTCCATTTTCTCTTTGCTCGTGGGGAGGGAGCCGCGCTTGGAGTAGACATCGCGCAGTTCGAGGGCGGTTTTCATGACGACCTGGGGCTGGAGAGGGAACACGGCCTCGAAGCGGCGGAGATCATCTAGGTTATCGGTTTTTAACGCCCCGGACATGTAGGCGTTTTCCGGGCTCATGATGGGGACATCGGCCCCGAAGGGTTTGTCTGCGTATTGCATATGCTCGTTGTACTATGGGGTTGGTTTGGTTCTGCGTTTGAAACTGAGGGGCAAAATGTGGTGCTGGGGGTGTTAAGCGGCAGCTGCAGCTTCGGCTAGGCTTTGAGCCGAGTGATTATTACCGACGAGATCTGCCGTGGTTACGAATTTTTCATCCGGGAAATCGGCACTGGTGATGAGGCCCATTTTTTCGGCGCGAAGGAGGAGGCGCTCACCGATACCAAACTTCCAGCTTGGACATGGGAGCGAGCCGGCTTCGCCTTTGGTGACGTCTCGGTTGATGAACTTGTGAGCGCATGCGCCGGCGCAGTTGGGTAGGATTTTACAGCCGCGGCAGGTATTGTTTTTGAAGGGCGACCACGCAACCCAGGACTGGTAGCGGGGGTTATCGGTGACTTGGCTGTGAGCGTAGATAGTTCCGACGCGATGTCCTTTGTCGTGAACGGTGTCCCAGCACTTGTGAAGATCGCCGTTGGGCAGAAGCAAAAGACCATTGGGCCGAATGGCTTGGCAATGGCCGAGATGGACGGGGGGCCGTGGGAGTGCGCACAGGCCGCGATCGAAAGCGTAGCGGTACAACTCGGTCTCAAGGTTTGCGTAGTGCCGTTTGTTGAGGGCGACATCGGAGCACCCGTGGCAGACGTCGGTGATCGCCTCGACTGGGGCGAAATACATGGTGAAGTTTCTACGACGACCGAACCCCCGGGCGTCGAGATCATCGATCAGGCGCCGGATCCCGTCGACATTCCGTTCGTCGATGTTGACGCGTATACTGACCGAGAGTTTGACGTCTTCGACCCATGACCGCATGTTGGAGACGATTTTCTCGTAGGTTTCGCGACCGGAAAGGAGGGCGCGACGCTCGTCGTGAGACTCCTTGGGGCCGTCGAGCGTGACTTGGCAAGATTCGACGCCGAGGCGGACGAGGCGTTGGGCCATTTCGCGGTTGAGCGCGTAGCCGTTGGTGACGATGAAGCCGCTGTAATGGACGCCCTTTTCTTTGCAGAGAGCGAGGATGCGAACGGAGAGGGATTCGATGATTTCGATTCCGAGCAAGGGTTCGCCGCCGTACCAGGCGATGTGAAGGTGTCGGACGGTCTCGAGTTTCTGCTCGAGGTACTTCATGAAAACATCCTGGACGAGCGGGGACATTTTTTCGCTCGGTTTGTCGGCCCCTTGGAAGCAGTAATCGCAGCCGAAATTGCAGGCCATGGTGGGGGCCACGGTGAGAGTCATGCGGGTGGCATCGAAGCGAGCGCCGTTGTATTTGGCCTCCTGTTCGGCCAGTTCGTCGGAGGCCTCGGGAACCACGTAGCCGCCGTAGACGAAGTCTCGGAGTTGGCGGCTCCAGAGTTCGGTGGGGGAGTCTTCGAGGCTGCGGTAGAACTCGGTTTCTTCAGCGGTCCAAGTGGCTAAGGACTGGGTGACGCTATTGTAAGCGAGCACGCGGCCGTCGCGCAAAGGGATGAGGAGGTTGTAGCGGGAGCCTTTTGCCAGCCGACCCTTGGGACTCTCGATGAACTCACCGATTCGCTCGGGTTTGATGTCGACGGCATCGAGCGCACCCCGCAGTGATTCATTCGCACTACTCATGTCAAATTATGGGCATGGGACACCCCGGCTCTTGGTCCACGTTGGCGGACCAATGTGCGCGAGTTAATGGTGGTTATTAGAAGCAAATTTGGGTCGAAGTGTCAACGCTGGTCTCGGGGGGGTGATGGATTTTGAAGGCGGCTTTTGGGAGCTTGGGTGAGTTGACAGAATGGGGGATGCTTCTGGATGATAGGAGCGTTAAACCCATGGAACTCGCCCCGACCTGGGCTTTGCTTTTGTAGCGTATGAGCACGGAAAGATCGCTGTCTATTGATTCCCACGAGGAGCTGGAGACTAGTTCGATGCTGTTTGCGCCGACGATTGAGGAACATTGGGAGCGGTATGCGCGTTTATTTGAAGAGGGCGATCGGGTGTTGGACGTTGGGGCGGGCGATTTTTCATTCGTACGAACGTTGCGTGGGAGAGGACTGGTTGCTGAGGGTTGCAACCGAATGATTCGGGTCCCTGAAAACTTTGACTACAACACATTAAATTTTAGTGAGTCTGTTGGGTATCTAAACCCTTTGGACTTTCGGGCTTTGATTCGGCCGTCGGTGAGAAAAATCATACTGAAAGATTTTTACGCGCTACCAGGGAGTGTGACGACCGTGGAGGAGACGGGCTATGACATGGGGTTTCTGCGGGACACGGTGATCCCGACACTGATTTGCAGCTGGTTTCGGGTGGAGGTCGGCGAGTTTAAACCCCACCGGGAGCGATGGATGAGCCTTTTAGAGAGATACGGGATTCCCTACATCGCGTATCCGCATCTGAGAACGGTGATTGTGAGGGCGGTACGGGATCCGGTGATGGAGTGGCCGGTGTAGGTCAGAACAGATCCCACAGCGGTGTGGAGGATGGGATCTGTTCGAGCGCCTCGGAGGAAGGGTTGGGGGATTCGAAGTGGGCGAGCAGATCGGGGGAGGCAACGACGAGGGGGACGAACATGCCATCGAGGTTTAAGCCGAGCTTTTGATCGACGGCCCACTGATGCCACGGGGAGTCGGCTCGCCAGGCAGCGGGTGTGAGTAAGGCGGCGGATTGTGCTTCGTTGAGGGTATGTTCGGAGCGAAGGCCGTCGAGGCCGCGGGAGTCGGTGACGCGCAGCTGTTTTCCGGAGTGCGACAGGCGCAGTTCGGGGCGTGCGAGGGGGCCTCGGGACCAGGCGCGTCGCCATGCGATCACCGCGCGGTGGAGGCGGGCACCGAGGTCAGGGATTTGGCGGTTTGCGGTGGGGTAATCTCCGAAAAAGTGGTAGGCGATGGCCTCGGTTGGGGCCTGGGGCGGGAAGACATCGGCGTAGGCAGGGAGGGGGCGGAGCGAGCGGATTCCGTGTTTTGCGGGGTGGGTGTGGTAGGGGGAGAAACGGCTGATGAGAACCGGTGTAGCCATGGAGGGTGGGGGGAGGTGATGCAGCAAGGGGAAGAAAGCGAGCATGTCCTCGTACCACTGCGCTTGGTCGCCGGGAAAGCCGAAGAGTAGGTTCCACTGGACTTGGATATGGAATGCGCTGGCGTAGCGGAGTGTGGCGATATTGGAGCTGGCTTTGACCCCTTTGCCCATGAATTGGAGGAGGGGGGTGGAGAGGGATTCGATGCCGAACTGAATTTCTTGAACTTTGGCTTGGGCCAGCAGGGACATACGTTCGAGGTTGACGTTGGACTTTTCCTCGTAGAACACGACCGCCTGGGGCAGTTCTTGAGCGAGACGAGGGAGCAACGTTCTGAAATAGGTATGGGGCATGATGTTGTCGGCCATGGCGATGGGAGCCCCAGGTTTTTCGAGGATGAGATCGGACAATTCGGAGAGGACGCGATCGGGGTGTTTGGCGCGATAGACCATGCCGTTCCCATTAAGGCCGCAGAAGGAGCAGTGACTCTTCTCACCCCACCAGCAGCCGCGGCTGGTTTCGTAACTGATGAATGCTTTTCCTGGCTGGTGCAGCGGGCTCTGGGGAAGCCACGAGGCCAGCTGGGACCAGAATTCGGAGGAGCGTGGGGTGGGGATGGTGTCCATATTGGCCTGGGGTCGGCCGTGGATTACGCGTGGGAGGGAGCTGGGATGGGATTGCCAGTCGCGGAGAAACTGAGCGAACGCCTGTTCACTTTCGCCCTCGAACACGTGATCGACACCTTCTGCGACGGCGGCGATGCCCTCGGCCATGGGGCCTTCGCAATTCGCACCGCCGAGCAGGGTGAGGGTTTGTGGGCACCGCTTTTTGATCGCAGCGAGCAACGCGATGGCCGCGTTGGTTTGTTGGAACATCGAGGTGCAGCCGACGATTTGGGGTGGTTGTTGGGCGATGAGATCGGCGACCTCGGCGACCCAGGTGTGCGCGAGAGTCTCCATCCGGCGCAGGAGATCGGGGTCGAACCGAACGCGACTCGCATCCAGGCCGGATTGGGCGAGGCTTTCGCGGATTTGGGAGACTTCCGCTTCGAGGTGGGCGCCTTGGTCGTGTCCGAGGGGAGCCGTGTTGAAAGCGGCGCGAGCGAACATCCGTTCTCCTGTGAGCATGGAGATGGGGGCGTTGGCGAGGTGATTGTAGGCGGCTTCGCCGAGTCGGGCAGCGAAGTGGACATTGGCGTAGAAGACGCTCGAGACCAGTCCCTGTTCGCGGGCGACGGCTTGGAGGATGTGCAATCCGATGCAGGATCGGTCGAGAGGACCGAAAGGCGGCATGATGAGGAGCAGCTGGGATGGGGGAAGCACGTCTAGCGGGAGGCTCATTCGCCACAATGCTTGACCTTGTGCGGCGGACTTGAGAAGAAAAAAGAACACACGATGGGCTGGGGTCAGGATTGTTTCAAAGACTTGAGACGAGTTACCATAAGATGTGCGCCTGAGGGACTGACTGGCGATGGAACTCGCGGCATAGCGGCGGAGATGTCGGCGGTCCCTGGGACGGTGAAACAGCCCTGAGCTGGGGTAGGCATGTAGCAGGACAACCAATATGTTTCGCAAAAAACCCCTTGAGAAGCTGCAGACACCGGACAGTTTGGACCAGCTGCTGGTGAACGTGAGCCCGCGAGCGATGTTGGTGTTTGGGACCTTGGCGACGGTATTGGTGGCTGTGTTGGTGTGGAGCTGTGTGGCGCGGATTCCGATTTCGGTGAATGGGCACGGAATTTTGCTGAAGCCGAGGAGCATTAAGACGATTCAATCGTCGGGTTCGGGGGTGGTGACGGAGGTGGCGGTGTTGGTCGGGGAGAAGGTTTCTGCGGGGCAGGTCATCGTGAAGATCGAGCAACCGGAGTTAGAGCGGCAGCTACAGCAGCAGATCAGCGAGTTCATTTCATTGCAGGACTTCCACAAGAAAGCGTTGGCGTTGGCGCAGCAGCGTCGGGATTTGGAGCTGTCGTTGCTGGACCAGAATTTGAAGGACAATTTGGAATCGACGCGGGCGCTCAAAGGGTTGCAGGAGCAATTTAAGGCGCACCGGGTGTCGCAGCAGCAGCAGCTGAAGAGCGTGACGGCGTTGGTGCAGGACGGGTTGATTTCCGATTCGCAGCGATTAAGCATGGCGGCTAGCTTGACGGATTCGGAGCAGCGGATGCTTCGATTGGAGCAGGAGCTGGCTTCGTTGGAGGGGCAGCGGAAGCAATTTGACATGCAGCGGCGGAAGGCGTTGCAGGACTTTGAGCTGGATTCCCACAATCGATCCCAGCTGATGACCTCGGTGGCGGCGGGCATTCGGGTGACGAAAGAGCGGATCCATCGGCAGAGCGCGGTGCGGAGCCGGTATGAGGGGCGGGTACTGGAAGTGGCGGCTTCGGTGGGGCAGGTCATTGGTTCTGCGGCGCGGGTGGCGACGTTGCAAATCGAGCCGCAGACTCCGTTTTTTCGAGTGGAGTTGGCGGAGGACGCGACGGAGGGGACGTTCACGTTAATTTACAAGGGGCACGAAACGGAGCCGATCTCGGCGAACGTGACTCCGAGTGAAATGCGAGAGGCCCTTTCGAAATTGAAACCGTTTCAGGACGGTGGGGAGTCGGTGAGCGTGGAGCGAGCGGTGGGCAAGCGGTATTATGATGTTCACATGGATCGGCCGGTGGACCGAGGAGTGGGGGTGCACGAGCAGCGGGCGGTGATGCACATGAAGGACACGGGGTTGGTGGATGCGAGTGGGTCGCCGACGTTTGGGTCGGTGACGGAGATGGGAGATTTGGTGCCGCGAGAGGAGCTGAAGCATTTGGGATTTTTGAGCATTGGAGAAGGCAAGCAAGTTGCGGAAGGGATGAGCATACGCATGGATCCCTCGAACTTGGAGCGCCAGCGGTTTGGTAGTTTGATGGGTCGAGTGACACGCATCTCGACCTTTCCTGTGACCTCGGAGGGGATTGTGAACATGATCGGGAACAAGGAAGTGGTGGACGCGTTGTTGAAGCAAGGTGGTACGATGTTGGTGGAAGCATCGTTGTTGACGGCGACGAACCATCCGACGGGATTTCAATGGACATCCAAGGGACCGGAGCAGCCGATTACGGCGGGGACGACCACGACGTGTCGGCTGACAGGGAAGGAGCGTCGCACGATTACACATGCGATTCCACGTCTTAGCAAATGGGTT
>Ga0172367_10002688_pt1 | contig 24080 bp, 23 predicted proteins | sample Lak10m_FD_114542 | JGI IMG/M metagenome (GOLD analysis project Ga0172367, IMG submission 114542) | Freshwater microbial communities from Kabuno Bay, South-Kivu, Congo - kab_022012_10m | ecosystem: Environmental > Aquatic > Freshwater > Lake | place: Democratic Republic of the Congo: South-Kivu... | reverse complement strand
GATATTGTAAAAACAAATAATAACATAATTGATAAAATTAATAAAGGAGCTAGTGAAGAAACTATTAAATTAATTACAATGGTTTTACAATATCATATATTTACATTCATTGATAATCAAATTCCAGGTTTAGCACCATCACAACAAAGAAATGGGCGAAAACTTAAATCTATTTGCGATAGAATGCGTAAAAAAGATGGACGTATTAGAGGAAATCTTAATGGAAAGCGAGTTGACCAATCAGCTCGTTCAGTTATTACACCAGATCCTTATATTAGTATTGATGAATTAGGAGTTCCAATTAGAGTAGCATTAAATATAACATTTCAAGAAGTAGTAAATGAATATAATATTGAACAAATGAAAAAATTAATTTTAAATGGTCCTGATAAGTGGCCTGGTGCTAAGTATGTTAAAAAAGCCAATGATATGATAACAATTAATCTTAAATATGCTGAATCTAGTAAAATAATTAAAGAGCTTAGTTATGGCGATGTTGTTCATCGTCATTTAAATGATGGTGATTATGTTTTATTCAATCGTCAACCTTCATTACATAAAATGAGTATGATGTGTCATAAAGTTATTATTATGCCTTATCAAACATTTCGTTTAAATGTTTTAGATACACCACCGTATAATGCAGATTTTGACGGTGATGAAATGAATCTTCATTGTCCTCAAAATATACAAACTATGTGTGAATTAAAAGATTTAGCGGCTGTTCCATATTTAATTTTAGCTCCAAGAGATGGAAAACCAAGTATCGAAGTTGTTCAGGATACTTTAGTTGGTTCATTCAGATTAACAAAAGATTATACTATAGTCAGTGATAAACAAATGGCTAATTTGCAAATGTGTAATAGTTATTTCAAAGGTAAATTAGCTAAACCATCTGATAAATATACTTATACAGGTCGTGAATTATATTCAGAAATATTACCACCGTCATTATTTATTGAAGAAAAAAATAAGGCTGGTGAGAAGGTTATTATTAATAACAGTAAATTAATTTCAGGTAATTTAGATAAAGCAGTATTTCATAATATAACAAATGGTTTAATTCCAGTTATTTATCATGATTATGGTCCTGTTGAAATTAAAAAATTTCTTGATAATACACAAAGACTTGTTTGTAGATGGTTATTAACTGCTGGTTTCAGTATTGGTATTAGTGATTTAGTTACTAATAAAGACACAGATGATGAACTTAATAAAAAAATTAAGGAGATGAAAGCAAGTGCTTATAATAAACTTGAAGATATTAGAAAAGGTAATTTAGAAAATAACAGTATTTTTAATAATGAAGAATTTATTGAAAGAGAAATTTTAGGAATTTTAAATCAAACTACAAATGAAGTTTCTAAAATTAGTTTAGCTAAAATTGATGAAAAAACAAATAGAATGTTTAATATGGTTAAATCAGGTTCTAAAGGAAAAGAAACAAATATTGCACAAATTATGGCTTGTGTTGGACAGCAAAATGTAGATGGTAAGAGAATTTCATATGGATTTACTGACAGAACTTTACCTCATTATACAAAATATGATGATGGTCCAGAAGCTCGTGGTTTTGTTGAGAATAGTTTTATTAGTGGATTATCTCCTCAAGAAGTGTTTTTCCATGCTATGGGAGGGCGCGAAGGTCTTATTGATACAGCTGTAAAAACTAGTGAAACTGGATATATTCAAAGAAGATTGGTTAAAGCTATGGAAGATGCTAAAATAAATTATGATAATACTGTGCGAAATGCAACAGGTTCAATTATTCAATATATTTATGGAGAAGATGGAATGGATGGATGTAAAATTGAAAAACAATTTATACCAACAATTGAAATGAGTTATATGACAATGGAAGCAGAATATAATATAACTGAAGCTGATAAATTAAATATTTATTTAACTGATGAAGCTTTTAGTGAAATAACATCAAAAACTTATAATAGATGTTATGAACATTTTAAAAAATTAATTGATGATAAAATGTTTATTATTGAGAAAGTTAATAAAAATAAACAAAATAGTAAAATAAATTATCCGATACCATTTAATAGACTTATTAGTACTGCAATTAAAAGAAGACAATCAACTGGAAATACAGGTGTATTATCAGATTTAACACCTGATTATATATTTGATAAGATTGATAAAATTATTGAAGATTTATATGTAAAAGATACTGAACAAGGTATGATTTATTTTCATATTTTATTAAGATGTTTTCTATCACCTAAAAAACTAATTATTAAACAAAACTTTTCTAAATCAATGTTTGATTGGATTGTAAATCAAATTTATGAATATTTTAATGAAGCTTTAGCTCAACCAAGTGAAATGGTTGGAATTGTTGCAGCTCAAACAATTGGAGAAATGGGAACACAAATGACTTTAGATTCATTCCATGCTTCAGGAACTGCGGCTGCTGTTAAAGCAACAAGTGGTGTTCCTAGATTAAAAGAGATTTTAAGTGCAACAAAGAAAACTAAGACACCTACATTAAAAATTTATATGAAACCAGATGTAGCATCTGTTATTAATCCTATTATGGCTGAAGATAATATGGAATATAATGATGAAAGAGTTGATAAAACTAAAATAGTTGCTATGAATGTTAAAAATAGCATTGAAATAACTAAATTATCAGATATTCTAGAATATAGTGAAATTTATTGGGATAATGGGAATTTAGAAACATCAATTGCAGATGATAAGGGTATATTAGAAGTTTATAAGAAATTCGCAACTTTAGATGAAGCTATTAATAAAAATCATAGTAAATCACCATGGGTATTGAGAATGAAATTTAATAAAGAAAAGATGAATTCTTATGGATTACGAATGATTGATATTTATACAAAACTTAATAAAGCATATAATAAATATATAGATTGTGTTTATAGTGATGATAATGCTGAAGAATGTATATTTAGAATTAAATTAACAGAATATGCATGCAAGGATATTGAAAATAAAGATGAAATAGCAGCTATTAAAGCTATGGAACATAATATAGTATATCAAGTTTTATTGAAAGGTTATAAAGGTATTAATAAAGTTTCATTAAATAAAGAAAAATATGATATATTTAATTCTAAAACTGAGAAATTTGATAAAGTAGTAGAATGGGTATTAGATACTGATGGAACAAATTTAATAGAACTTTTATCAAATCCTAATATTGATGCAACACGCACAATTTCAAATGATATTAGAGAAATTTATAGTGTATTGGGTATTGAAGCTGCTAGAACTGCATTATATGTTGAATTAGTTAGTATAACAGGTGAAGGTGCTATGAATTATCGCCATTTATCATTATTAATAGATACTATGACTTATAAAGGAAATTTAATGTCAATTGATAGACATGGAATTAATAGAAATTCAAGCAGTGCTTTAAGTAAATCATCATTTGAAGAAAGTGTTGATATGCTTATTAATGCAAGTATATTTTCGGAATATGATAATACAGCTGGTATTTCTCCTCAAGTTATGTTAGGTAAAGTTCCAAATTGTGGTTCTGGTAATTTTGATATAGTTTTAGATGAAGAACATATGGTTGAATTACTTAAAAACATGGCTAAGAATGATAATAAGAAATCTAAATATAACTTGGATGAAATTGTAGAAGAAGAAGATAATGAAGAAAATTATGAATGTAATGAAGATAATATATCATTTAACTTCAATTTAAAAAATAAAGATGGATGTTATAAAATCAAAGAACCTGAAATTAAAATAATTTAAATTATTAATAATTTATATTTATAAAATAAAAATGGATTTTCGCATATAATACTCCATTTTTTATTATCAGTATTATAATAACTATTAATAAATATGTGTTTATTCATTAAACTATTATTATAAAAATTAAAAAATTTTTTAGATGAATTATAAATAATCATTTGTTCTTCTCTTGTTATTTCAGGTCTTTTTAGTTTATATAAATTTCTAATTAAATTATTTTTATTAAAATATAAATATTTTGTATTTATATTTTGAATATTACTTAAAATAAATTCATATGCTTTATAATTTAATGCAAGATTTAACCAATAAATTTTATTTTTATTTAAATAAAGCAATTTTACTGCACTAGAATTTAATGAAAGATTATCCCAATTAATTTTATCTTGATTTTTATATAAATAATTTATAGCGTGTGGATTATATGATAAATGATCATAATCTAAATTTTCATATATATTACATTTTTTGATAAATTTCTTAAATTTATAAATAGATAAATATGTAGAATTCATATTTTAATTTAATTTAAGATTTATAAATCTTAAATATAATATGAATGTTTATTGCAATAGATAAAAATAATAATTATGATAATAAAATTTATTCATTTATCAGTTCAAGAAGATAAAACATTTTATTAATAAAGAAATATGGAAAATTTTTATCAATTAATTCATCTTGTGGTGTAGTTCCAAACCATATACTTGTAAAAAAAGGAATATAACAAACAGCGTCATATAAATCTAATTCATATTCTTTAAATGAATAATTTTTAACTCCATATTCAAATAATTTTGTATAATAATAATATTTAAGTAAATTATAAATATGTTTTATATTTTTGATGTCAAAACTTTCAATAATAAAAAATACTAAGTCTTGAACACCTTTACCTATAGCACAATGTTGCCAGTCAATAAAATATGGTTCATCAGTATCAAAAAAAATATTAGGTGATTTTATATCACCATGAATAAATGTTAAATTATTTCCAATAGAAAATATATTTTGAATATTATTAAAATTATTATAAATTTTATCACATATTTTTTGTTGATTATCATTTAAATTTTTAAACCATTTATTTTTAAATAAAGGATATTTATCAATTATAAAATCATTATAAAAAGGTTTAAAAATTTTATCATTACTTTTTTTTAATTTTGGAAATAATGTTAATAAATTTTTGTTCCAAAATAAACTATGCATTTTAGCCATTTTATCAACTATTTTTAATGTTAAATCAATATTTTCAATATTTAAATTTAAATTTGGCTTATATTTTTTTTCATATAAATTTTCTAATACAATACCTATATTATTATTATTTTCATCAACAATTAAATTATAAAATTTTGGAATATTTATAACTTCACTAATTTTATTTGATATATCAGTATAAAAATAATATTCACGCTCATATAATTCAATGTTTTTTGCCATTATTGATAAGTTATTTAATTCTTTATTCTCATGTTTTAATATTAATGAATAATAATTTTTATCAGTTATAATTTTAAAATCTAATACATCAGCAATAAAGCCTCCTTTTAATTTATTATAATTAATATCAATATCTACAATATTTTTAATATAACTATTTGATTTAATTAAATTCTTTAAATAATCTAATTTATCTAATTTATAATCAATTAATGTATTTATATTTAAATTGCAAAAATTTTTAATAGATAAATTAACACCATTATTAATAAGTTCTTTATTATTATAAATAGTTTCTAAACCAATTAGTAATTTAGGATTAATATTTTTTGCACTTAAAATACCTGATTTTGAATCTTCAAAAATAATACACTTATTATTAGATATATTTAATTTTTCAATAGCTTTTTTATAAGGTTCTATATCAGGTTTTCCATTTATACAATCATCACTTGATATAATAAAATCTATTAAATGTTCTATATCTATATGTTTAATAATTTCAACTGCAATTCTTTTATTACAATTTGTAATTATAGCTATTTTATGTCCTAATTGTTTTATTTCATTGATAAAATCATAATAACCTTCAATAACTTTAATTTTATTTATATTTTCAATAAATAAATCATCCTTTAATTTAGATAAATCATTTAATGTTATATTTGCATTAAATAATAAAGTATTTAAAACATATTTATCATTATTACCCTGTATATAATTTTTAAAAATATCATCTGTTAAAATTATATTAAAATTATATAATATTTTTTTCCATATTTCAAAATAAATATCATCTGTTATAACTAATGTTCCATCTAAATCAAATAAAAAAGCATATGTTCTATCTTTAAATTCATCTAATTCTTTTGGAGTTCCTAATGAAAAAACCTTATTAGTATTTAATTCATATCCCTTAAATACAATATTTTCTTTAAGCATTTCAGATATAACACATGAAGTATAAGGTTCATTATTAAAAGTTATATTATTATCTAAAACAAATTTACAATAATCATATAAAATATTAATATCATTAAATGCATATGCTCCTGTATTAGCATTATTTGAAATTTTATTTTTTTCTTTAATATTAGTTATTAGCGAATAATTATCTAAATTAATGTAAGAATATATTGGTTCTTCATTGATATCTTTTTTATAGAAAACTAAATTTTCATAAGAATTATTAAAAATATCTCTAATGTCTTCTTTATAAAAAGTATCACAATCTAAAATTAAACATTTTTTATTTAAAGTTAATTTATTTTCTAAAATTTCTGTTAAACCTAAATATAATGTTTCAACGGCTCCTTTAGTATCATTAATTTTAATTAAATTGATAAATGGATATTTATTTTTAATAAAAAAATTAAAATTAAACTTATCTAAATTTTTATTATAAATTATAAATAAGTTATCATATTCTGAGTATGATAAATTATCTATTACATATTCTATCATACATTTATCAAAAATTTTTATAAGGGGTTTTGGATAAATATAATTTTCTTTAGAAAATCTACTTCCTTTACCTCCTAAAGGTAAAATTATATTCATAGTTTATTTAAAAATTTAAGAATTATGTTTAAATAAAATATGAATATTGCTATATTATTTTATGGAAAATTAAATACTTGTATAAAAAATTATAATAATACTATTCAAATTTTTGATAAAAATAATAATTATGATTTTTTTTTATCATCTGATAATTCATATGAAAAATTATTAAATGAATTTATTAAATTATATAAACCTAAAGCATATACAAATGAAAAAATAATTTATAATGAAAATGAAATAGTTATAAATAAACATCCTCAATATTTAACAAATAAAGATGCTGATAATTTAAAAAGACATTATATAAATAAAAAAAGAGTTTTTGAATTATTAGAACAATATATAAAAAACACAAAAAATAAATATGATATTATTATGTCTCTACGACTTGATTTAATTTTTTTTGAAAAATTAGAATTTCAAAAAATAGAAGAAAATACTATATATATACCTAAAATATTTCGCAATAGTGATCGTAAATATTTTTTAGGAGAAATAACTGATCAAATAGCATATGGAAATTTTAATGTTATGAAAAAATATATGTATATTTATGATAATTGTATAAATTTGCAAAAAAATTATACATATTTAGCACATCCTGAAACATTAACATTTGCAAATTTATTTGTTAATAATATAAATATTTTTTTAATTGATTTAGATTATGAACTTGATATTTATAAACATCATATTTTTATATTAGAAGAATAAAATATAGATGGATTAAAAATAAAGTTTTGCCAGTTAATTTTATCTTGATTTTTTTTTAATAATTTAATTGCATTTTTATTTGTAGCTAAAACTTTCCAATTAATTTTATCAGGATTTTCTTCAAGCATTTTTATAGCATTAATATTTCCTGATAAAATATCCCAATTTATTTTATCAGGATTTTCTTCAAGCATTTTAATTGCATTTTCATTAAAACATAAATTATCCCAATTTATTTTATCACGATTTTGTTTAAGTAATTCAATAGCATTTTTATTTAAAGATAAATAAAACCAATTAATTTTATCACGATTTTCTTCGAGAATCTTAATTGCATTTTCATTTAATGATAATGCATTCCAATTTATTAATCTTTGATTATGTTTTAATAATTCAATAGCATTTATATTTGTAGAAAGTTCTCCCCAATTAACTTTATTAATATTTCTTATATTATCAAGTAATTTTATAGCATTCGGATTACTTGATAATGCATGCCAATTTATTTTATCTTCGTTTTTTTCCAAAATCTTAATTGCATTAGGATTTAATGATAAATTATACCAATTAATTTTATCTGTATTTTGTTCTTTTTCAAGAAGCTTAATTGCGTTAGGATTTTTAGACAAATCATACCAATTATATTTATATCTTGGAACATTCTTAATTAGATAATGAATTGAATTAATATTTTTGCAAATATTATATATATTTATTTTATCTATATTTATAAATTTTTTCATTTTTAGTTGTCTTTTTAAATACTTAGAATTCATTTAAATTTTAATATATAAAAAATATATCATTTTTTATATATAAATGAATTGTTTATTTCATAAATATGCTGATATATTCGGAAAACCAAATACAGGTATTCATTCATATCGTTTTTTAAATTTTGCTATTGTTGATATTATTTTAACATTAATTGGAGCATTTGTTATATCATATAGTTTTAATATCAATTTTATATTAACTTTATTTATTTTGATTCTATTAGGAATAATATTACATAGATTATTTTGTGTAAATACAACATTAAATAAAATTATTTTTGGAAATATATAAAAATAAATATTTTATTAAATTAATATAAAAAATATGGAAATTGAAATTGAAGATAATTCATTAGAATTATGTAATACAATTCAAAAAAATTTAATTGAACTTAAAAATATACATTTATATATGGAAAAAAGTTTAAAAACATCAGAAATTGAAATTGATAGAATTATTAATACTTTAAAAAATTTAAGTTATAATGATATTAATAATAATTATGATATTTATAATTTAGATGATATTTATAATACAACGATAAATGAAATAAATGAAATTAATGAGATTAATAAACTTAATGGAACTAATTATATTATTTAAGAGTTTCAAATAAAAACCTAATGCAATTATTTTTATTATGAATAATTTTTTTAAAGGGGCTTAATATTAACATTCCGAAATATTTAGTATTATTAAAACCATTAAAATCATAAATTTCTATTTTATATGAAATTGAATTATTTTTAAATGTCTTTATATATGTTATATTTTTATTATCATCTTCAATTTCATTTTCATCAAAATCTTCAATATCATAAGTGAAAAGAATGTCATTAATTAATTTGCACATATTTTTATAAATATAACTAAAAATCATTTTTTTATTTTAATTATAAAAGTAAAGTAATGTGTTGGAATGCTACTGTTTCTTTAAATACATTTATATTTGGAATAACTTGTGCAATAATAGCGAGTGTTTTTGGTAAATATGATAAATTATTTTTATTAATTCCGCTATCTTTTTCTTCAATTCAATTACTTGAATATTTTGCATGGAATAATATAAATAATAAAAGAATTATAAAAATTTTAAGTTATATAGGATTATTTATAATTATTATACAAGTATTTTTATTAAATGTTTTATTAACAAATGGAAAAACAAGAATTATTTTATTAACATCAATGTTTTTATTGTTATTGTTATTTTTAATAATTGAATTCAAAAATATTAATTTTACAATGAAAAAAGGTAAAAACGGTCATTTAATTTGGTATTGGTTAGATGTTCCTATTATATGGATTTTTATAACAATTATGTATTATTTGATACCTTTATATTTTAGTAAATATAAAATTGGTTTTATATTTACTTTAATAACAATAATAATAAGTTTATACTATTATTTCAAATTTAAAACATGGGGAACTATGTGGTGTTATATGAGTAATTTAATATGGGTATATATATTACTAAATACTTTATTATTCAAAATAAAGTATGTTTAGCAACATTAAAAAAGATATTGAGATAAATATAATAAAGAAATTTATTTAGAAAACGAAAATAATGAATTAAAAAGAGAAAATAACAAGAAAAAATAGATAATTTAGCAAATTCCTTATTATTACTTATAAAAAAATGATTAATTTATATTTATTTTTATTTTTATAAAATGTCATCTGATGATTATTGCATTGTATGTTCAAAATCATTTGAAAATAAAATAACAAACTGTGATAATTGTTTAAATTTTAATTGTTGTGAAAAATGTTTCATTAAATCATTTGTTAAATATGAGGGAAATATTAATTGTCCTTCATGTAATCATCCTAAATTTTTAACAAGGGTTTCATATGATAGATATGAAACTTTATTAGAAAATTATTTAAAGATTGCTAAATTAGAAAATAATGAAATTGTAGAAATTTTAAATGAAATTATGGCAGAAGAAGACATCCTTATAAATATAGATAATTGATTTATTTTTATAATATCATAATAAAAAAATGATAATTTTATTAAAAAATACAATAATGTCATCTAAAAGTTGTATTATATGTTCAAACACTTTTGAAAATAAAATTACAAACTGTTATAATTGTTTTAATTTCAATTGTTGTAAAAGATGTTTCATATATTCATTTATTGAAACACATGGAAATATAAAATGTCCTTCATGTTTTCATAATAAATTTTCATCAAAATTATCTTATGAAGAATTTGAAAGAATACTAAGAATTTATATTAAGATATGCAAATTAGAAAATAATGAAGTTGTAGAAATAATAAATGAAATTAGGGAAAAGAAACAAAATGAAATTTACAAATTGAAAGAAGATAAAAAAATATTAGAAGAAGAAATTAAAACATTACTAGAAGATAATAAAAATATGGAAGAAGAATTACTTGAACTAATAAAATAAATAGAAAAATGCTTTTTTGGCATTTATTATGATAAAGAATAAATAATAAAATTATAAAAAACTATTTATATTAACTATTATTTTTGAACTTTTTATTTTTTTTAAAATAAAAATATCTCTCTCTCCTCACTTTTTGCTCACGAGCAAATGAGCAATTTTTTTGATTTTTGCTCTCAAAATCAACTTTAAAAACATTAAAATTATTAGCATTATCATAAGACAGCGAGACGCTTATTTATTTTTTAGTGTTCTGATAACAAAAATTTATACAATTAATAAAAATAATATCAGAACACTCGAAAATAAATTTGCAGAAACCCAACATTTTTTGCAGAAACCCAACATTTTTTTGCAGAAAACCCAACATTTTTTGCAGAAACCCAACATTTTTTTGCAGACGACCAAGAATGATAAGAAAAATATTAAAAAACAATGAAAAATGATGTTTTTTTATGAGTGTTAATGATAATAAATGATTATAAATTTAATAATAATATAAAAAAATAACATCATAATATATTATACTTTTTATGTGTGAAAATATACAAATATATAATTGTGAATTTTGTTGTTATTTTTCAAATAAAAAGTATAACTTAACAAGACATTTAAAAATACATGATATAGATAAAAAGACAGAACTTATTAAGAGTGAACAAACTAATAATGAGAATTTATGTTTAAAATGTTATAAAATGTTTTCAAGTAAATATACATTAAAGCGTCATGACATAATTTGTAAAGGTAGTTCATCATCACTAATATGTCAATATTGTAATAAAATATTTGCACATAATTCATCAAAATTGGTACATATAAAGAAATGTAAAATTAAGATAGATGAAAATCTTAAATCAAATGAAAAAATAATAATTCAAAATAATAATCAAATATTAAATAATTGTATTTTTAATAATACAACAACAATTAATAACAATACTATAAATAATAATATAATAGTATTTGATCCAATAAATGTTAATGGAACAACATTAAAAACAGACCATATAAATTTAGATTTTATAAGTAGATTATTAAAGATAAAAGAAAAAGATGTTTTAACATTATATACAAAAAAATTATTTGATAATCCAGATAATAGATGTATAAAAAAAACAAATTTGCGTTCAATGTTTTCAGAAATTCATATAGGACAAAATCAATGGGATATTTGCTATGATATTGATATTTATCCTAAATTTATAAGTGAAATTAGTAATTGTTTATGTGAATTATTGACATCAAAAATATCAAATAAAAAAATAATAAATAAGTTAATTGAATTTTTAGATTATATGGCAGAAGAAGGACATTGTAATCAAGAAGATATAAGTGAAGAAATAAAGAAAGAATATAAATCTCAAATACAAAAAACAAAAGCAATTATATATAATATAAGTAAATATATTGATTAAGAATATTACAAATCAATAATAAATTATTTTTATTTTCTCTACAAATTAGTTTTAGATAATATTTTATATATTTTTTATAAACTTCTTGACAATTATAATGATAATGACAAAAGAATTCTTTATATTTGATATAAATTAGAAAGAAATATTCTTTAGCTTTATCACTAAAATTTATATTATTGCTAAAAATAATTTTTTCAAATTCATAATTAAAATTAAATTTTTTGTTAAATAAAATATTTATTATTGTATTTATTTCATAAATTTCAAAATATCTATACATAATAATATGGAATATATCAGAATAGAATATATGAGATTATTATATAATCCTCCTATAAAATTACAGGAAAATAAAAAACTATTAAAATTTTTACGTAGTCGTTCAATCATAATAACAGAGGATGATATTTATAATAATATTTTATATATATATATGCTTATTATACATAAATAAAAGAACTATATATATAAATTAATGGATATAAATAAATTTAAAAAAGAATATAATTTATGTAAATATAGAATAGATATTATAAATGAATATTATAATAAATATGGAAAATATATAAATAAAAAAGAATATTATGATGAATGTTATATTTATTATGAAACAATAAATAATATAATAAAAATTCAAAATGATTATTTATTAAATGATAAAAATAAAAAATCTTTAAAAAATATTAAAGAAAAAATTAATGAAACATCTTTTTTATTATCATATAAAATGGATTATTGCAAAAATTTAATTGATATGTATTTAAATATAAATACTTATGAATATGATAAGATATTTGAATTGATAACATATAATATAAATTATATAAAACTAATAAATAATTTACAAGATTTTTTTAATGAAAATAATGAAATATTTTATAATAAAATAAAAGATAATAAAAATATGATAATATCAATATAAAATGATAAAATATAATAATTATATTATAAATGAGGATGATAATGATAATAACAATGAAAATAATTATTTATCAAATATAAAAGAAATGATTATTATAATAGATAATATGATTATATTATTGAATCAGAAAAAAACAAAGAAAATACTTAATGTCAATATAAGTTTATTGAATAAAATAAATAAATCATTAGATTATAAATAATTTTTTAGTTCTAAATATAGATGGATTTGATAATAAATTATTTATAAAATTAAAATTATTAAAACAATATTTAATGCAATTAAAATTTGTTTTAATAATTTTAATTGCATTAATATTTTTGCTAAGATTAATCCAACCTTGCATAGAAATTTTTTTTATATTATTATTAATAACATCTATAGCATTTTCATTTATACATAAATCACTGAATTCAGTTAAATATTGTAAATTTTTAACTATAATTGGTATAATAGCTGGATTTTCATTATAGCATAAATAATTTAAACATAGAGTATCATTATTCCAACTCTCATTTTCATCATAATATTTTTCAATTAATGAAGTAGCAGCAGGATTTAAGCAAATATTAATAAATAAATGTCTATTAAGATTATTAAAATTATCAAATAAATATTGTATAATATCTTTATTTCTATTTAAACATAAATTATGTATATATATGGGTTTAATAGAATTAAAATTATTAAAATCAATAATTTCTTTTAATAAATCAAAGGCATTTTCATTAAAACATAATTTTGTTATGCAAATATCATCAATTTTATGTTTATATTCTCTAATAACATGAATAGCGTTTTTATTTTTGCATAAATTTTGTAGATAAGTAATATTAAAAGATTTTTTAAGTTCATTTGAAATAATATCAATGATTTTTAAATTTTGATTGAGACATAAAACATCCCAACAAATAGTATTTAATTTATCAATATTATTTATTAATAATGAAACTATATTATCATTAGAATTAAAACATAAATGATACCAACAATTTAAGGTTAATTTATCTAAATTTTTAGAAAGTATATAAAATACTTTAGGATTTTTATTATTAGTTAAATATTCCCAATTTAAATTATTTAATTTAGATAAATTTTTATTTATTAATCCTAATGCATTATTGTTAATAGCTAAATAATTTAATTTATTTTTATCAAAATTTAAATAAGGTTTAATTATTTTTTTTTCTTTATTAATGTTTAAAAATTTATTTTCCATTGTAAAATTTAAACATTATTCTTTATTCATTTTTTAATTTAAGTATAACTAACTTTAATATGTTCATTAATTAAATAAGTTATATCAATAGGTAAATCGGATAATTTCATATATAAACTTTTAGTTCCTATAGGTATAGAACTATCAACAATTAATTCATATGAAGTTATATTTCCATGATCTTTTTTATTGAAAAATAAAATAGGGCGATTTATATAATTAGTTGGAGCTTTATAAAAAGTTGAAGATAATAATAAATCATCAACATCACCTCTAATAACTTTATCTGATGTTTTACCATATTTGACACGATGTATAGTTATAATATTAATATTTAAGATTTCAGACATAGATAAAATAGTTAAATCATTTGTAGTAAAACCTATTTTAACAACTTTATTTATAATAGCCATTCTTTCTTTATTTTCAAGTTCTTCATATACTTTATCCCAATACATATTAACAGTTTTATATTTAGAGCTTCTTCCAGTTGTAGCACGAAAAGCTTCAAATAAAGAAGAATCTTCTAAAACTGTTTTTAGTAATTCTTCATCATTTCTTATTTTTTTAAGTTTATTTATAGTTATTTCTTTTAATTCACTAAAAGTAGTTTTATTACCAAGAATATCTGCAAACCATTCAAAAAATTGTTTAAAATAATCATCTTTGTATTTATTTATAGCAATAATTTTCATATAATACCATTTACTTTTTTTATGCATAGTCCATTTGCTTTGCAAATCTTCAAATTCTCCTTTAAATAGTTGTGGTAATTTACTGATATCTTCTTTAACTATTTTAGTATCAAAATTAAAACTTTGTTGTTGAATATGATTGCTAACATTAAAATTATTATTAGGTGCTGATTCGTGATAAATTAATAATTCTTGCGGAATACCATTATTTAATGCTATTTGTGAAAATGAAAATTGTTTTTTATCGTGTTTAATTAAAGGATTTAAGAAATCATATTTGTAATATAAGATAAGTTTATTTAAGTAATTTTTCATATGAGAAATGCTGAAAATTGGAACTTCTTCAAGAATTATTCTAATTTTATTTTTTTCAGGATTAGTATCAAAATAATCTTTTAAAAGTTTATTTATATATTCTAATTTATCTAATTTTTGTAAATTTGCAAGTTTATCATCAGTAAAATTTTTAATTAAAGTTGAGAAAACCATCATTTGAAGTTGAAACCATTTTTTATTATCTTTTTCGTTAGTTTTATCATATTTAAATAAATCATCTACAATTCTTGAATGAATCATATCATTTTTAATTGTTTTTTTAGGTAAAATTAATTTTGTATATATTTCTACAGCATCTTCAGTTAATTTAATACTTTTATCAGGTGTTCCAATATTATAAGAAATATGTTTTAATGATTTTATTTTTTCGTCAAAAGCGTGTAAATCAGTTATTTGAACGTTTATATTTAGTTCTGTAAAAGTTTCAGATAAATCTTCATAGAAGATTATTTTTTTAATATCAAAATCTTTAATAATTTTTTTTAGGAAACTAATACCTATTTTTTCGACAGTTATAAATATATTTCCTGCTGTTATAAAATGTTCTATAGTTAAATCACTGTTAATAACAATTGTTGTTATAACAAATTTAGAAGAATTTTTTAAAATACTTGTTTGTATCCAGCGATTTAAAGAGTTTATATTATTATAAATATCTAAATTTTTAGCATATGTATTTTTTGAATTGCTACATTCTTTAAATAAATCTTTAATTTTAGGATAATCATTAAGTTCAAATAATTTTTTTCCATCTTGATTTTTAGATTTTAATTCAAGAGGTTCATAATATTTTTTATCTTTTAATAACATTAACATAGGTGGATTATGTTCCATAGAACCAATAAGATCTTCAAAACAAATATAAAAAGGGCATAAAATACTTGCATCATTATTTTGTTTTTCCCAAACAACTAAAAGAGTATTATAAAGATTACTAATTAAGGAATATAGATAATAAGGAGATTTTGTTATAGGATAAGTATTAGTAGCTAAATAATTAATAAATTTTTTATAACTTTTAAAAATAGCTAGTAATCTTGATAATTTATAATTATAATTAGTGTAATCAACTTTATAAAATTTATTTAATTTAAATTTAGCAAAATGTTCTTTTAATTCTAAAATTAATTTTTCACTTTCAGTAAGATGTTTATTTTGATTTGGTTTTTTAGTTTGTTCATATTCAAATGGAATAATTGGTAATTTATCCATAAAAGCTTTACATACATGACCATTTTCAATGCTTAAAAAAGATAATAAATCAAGTTTAGAAATGATATCTTTAATTAAACTTTTTTTAGAATCAAAATTTAAGCCATGAGCAATTGAAAATATTAAACTATCATTATAAATAACCGAATTATTATTTTGTTTTTTTTGTATTTTATGAACAATACCTTTGCGAACAATACATTTATCATTTTTATTTAAACTAGCAGAACAAACGGAATATTTAAGATGTGGTAATAAGAATTCATGTAGGCTTTGAGGTATTAAACCGTATCTTCCTTTATCAACAGGAACAATTTTAACTAAATAATTCTCATCTTTTTCATCAATATTAACAGCTTTAATATCAGTTGTTTTATAACCTTTATAATTTTTACATTTATTTAAATCAGCTTCTTTTGCAGGTTTTTTAAAACAACAAGGAACACACATATCATTTTCATTTGGTTTAATTAATTTAACAAATCTTTTTTTATTTGGATCATTTTCAAAAAATTGTTGCATTGGAACTTCACCATCAATAGGGCATTTGCGAGTATTAATATCAGCAGGAACTTTAGAATGTGGACACCATAAACGAGGACATGCATAATAATTCATATTTTTAGGATTGCTACCATATAAAATATCATTATCAACATGATAATTACCTTCATCAATTAGTTTTTGGCGTTCAGCAGGAGTAAAAACAACAGGTTGATTAACAGCTTGACATTTATCTCTTGCATAATTATCACCAAATAAATTTTTATCAGCTGCATGAAGTAAAGAAACAAAATAACTATGTTTTTCTTTACCTAAAGCACCACCGGATGAATTAAAAGATTCAGATTCTGAGTCAAAATCTAATTTTCCGAGGTCTTCTTCATCATCGTCGTCTTTCAAACTACTAGATGATGATTTTTCTTTAACCATAATTGCAGCAATTTTCTTTGATTTTTCTTTTTTAATTGAAGCAACAATAATTTTTGAAAGCCAAAAAACTAAATTATCGAATTCTTGTTTATTAGGTATATTATGAACATTTATATCAAATCCACCTTTTCCAGAATTAATAATAACAATAGTATTAAGTTTATTAAAAGTATCTTCTTTAACCATTTGTTGTTCAATATCATTCATTAATTCAATTTCTGCATTAATTATTTTTTTTGCTTCATCAGCTGTTATATCTGCTAGTTTTATAAGTTCATTAACAATATCATCAGGTTCCATTCCTAATAAGATATTATTTTTAACATAAGCACTAGGATTAAAAGCTTCATTAGAATAATTAGAAGAGCGTTTATAAATAACATTAATAGAATTTTTATAATTTAGAGGTTGGAATATATCAGGATATTCACCTATTTTTTTAGCTAAATTTTCAATATTAACATCAATAACATTAAAACTCAAATTAACCTTCATAGAAACAGGTTTTAAGTCTATTTTTTCTCTTAAGGATACTTGTAAATATTCTTGTAATTTTGATAAATTCTTTTGAATATCATCCCATGAAATATTTTTCCTTAAATCAATTATATAATTAATATTAATAGTCATATCATCATTTATAGTTATTTTAGCATAACTATTATTACCTTGTCCTAATAGACAAAAACAATTAATACATTTAAAAGTTGTTATTTTATCAATAGAAGTCCATGAAGTTAAATATTCATGAGAAATAGCATGAACTAAATGTAATTTATGTACTAAAGTAAATGAATCATTAACCCATTGTATATAAGAAATTAAACTATTAGTATTTAATCTATCATATAAATCAGATAGTAAATAAGATGATTTTAGTTTTCCTTTGATATCATATCTATGAATATTATAGCGAATAGTAGAAATTAAACCTAAATCTTTTGTTTCAAGTTCGATTAATTTATTTTCTCTTTTTTTAAGTTGACTTAAAGAAGGAATTGATTTATCAATAAAATAATATTGATTATTTTTCAAATCTTTAAAATCTTCTTCAAAAATAATATTAAGTCTGTTAAAATAACATAAACCGGATTTAAACGTATAAGTAATAGGTTCAGATATTTTTTCATTTTTTCTATCAGTTGATAATAATGGATTATAATTATATCCTTTCCATTTTATATTATCAATACTAAATAAGATATTGGGGAAATTATTATTCCAAACATAAAATTTAGTTAATTTTTCTGTTTTTTCTTCTTCTTTAATAATACTTAAACCAATTTTATTAATTCCATCTTCAATATTATCATCTTCATAGATATCAATAGAATAAAATTTTTTTTTATTTTTATTTAACCATCTTGATACTTTTATAGTTTTTAAAGGCATATCTATTTATTAAAAATCTATTTATTTTTTTCATTTAAATAATTAGATAAAAAATGGCTTCAGCTACAAATCCACCAATAGATTATGATCCTATGTTCGATAATTATCATTATTTAAAAAAAAAGAAAGAAGAAGAAATAGAAAAACCAATTAATACTTTTAGATTTTGGATTTATTTAGGATTAATATCATTAGGTATAATTTTATTAATATTAATCATAATTTTAATTATTAGTTTTTTTTCAAAAAATACTAGTGAAATTCCATTATCTCCGCCTAAAGTTCCTATTCCAGCAGTTGCACCTGTTGCAGCACCAGCGATAGAAAATAAATCATGGTCATTTTTTTCAACATCACCTAAACCTGAAGTAGCACCAGCGATAGCTCCAGCGATAGAAAATAAATCATGGTCATTTTTTTCAGCATCACCTAAACCTGAAGTAGCACCAGCTGTAGCTGTTCCTGCGGTAGCTCCAGCGATAGCACCAGCGGTAGAAAATAAATCATGGTCATTTTTTTCAACATCACCTAAACCTGAAATAGCTGTTCCTGTGGTAGCTCCAGCTATAGCTCCAGTGGTAGCACCAGCAATAGCACCAGCAACTGAAAAATCGTCATCATGGTCATTTTTTTCATCACCTAAACCTGATATAGCTGTTCCAGCGGTTGCAGCAACAACTGAAAAATCTTCAACATGGTCATTTTTATCACCATCAACATCACAATCGACTTCTGAAAAAACAACAGAATCGACAGAAACAACATCATATTTATCATCATTATTTTCATCATCTTCTAAAAAACCATCAATAACAAATGAAACATCAAAAACATATTTATCAATAAAAAAACCTGAAGCATCATCGACAAATTTCTTATCAAATATATTTAAAGATACACCAATAGCTAATAGAAAAATACCAATACCATTAAATGAAAATAATAAAATAAGAGGAGGAAATTATTATAAGAAAATGTTAAATAGATTTTAATTAGTAATGATAGTTCAAATATCGGATAATATTTTTTGGGGATTTAATTTATATTTTAATGAAAATAATTTTAGCTCATTTGAAGAACTTATAGTTTATGTAAAAAAAGAATTAGTATTATTTTTGACTGCAAATAATCTTTTAAATTTGAAAGAATTAGCATATCAATTAAATCTTCATAATCATGAATTTGAATCATATGAAAAAATGAAAAAAGAAAATAAAGAAATTATTTATTTATGTGGTCATTGCAAAGAAAAGGTCTAAAATACATATAACTAATATAAATACCAATTATTAAACCTATAATAATAAAAAATAAATATTTAATTGAATAATAACCTATAATAATAAAAAATAAAATCCATAATAAATTATAATTGTTGCTGATCATTTTATTTTTATATGGAAATTAATTTATTATGTCCGACTCTAATATCAGTATTTATGACAATTGGAATGCCAGCTTTATGAATATTTTTGCAGAAAGCAACATCTTCAGAACATAAATCTCTAAGTATAGTTCCATCATCTGTTATAATTTCTTGTAAATCAGCATTAAAATATGGATAAGTCATTCGCTTAAGAACATCTCTTTTCATTGCAAAAAAACCGAGACCAGTATAATAAACAGGCATAAATTTAAGTCCTGTTTCAGTTTTCCAATTATCTACATAAGAAGGAGTTAAAAATTCAAAGGCTCCGTTTTTGGCAAAATAACTAGTATCCCAATCTTTAACAATTGCATAATTAGTAAGATTTGACATACGATACATTCCACTAACTACAGGATGAATTTCGGTAGATTCAATTAAATCAACAAGCTGTTGAGGATTAAAAATAATATCACTATCAATAGTTACCCAAACATCAAAATCGAGATTATCAAAAGGTTTTTGTTGAAATCCACGCAAAACATCAAGTCCTAATGTTTGCATTCGTGCAAAGGTAACAAAAGAACTTACACCAGGACTAATGATTAAATCATAACGCTGTGATTCCCATAAAGCATTTAAAGAACTAGTCCAAGAAACCAAAAATTTAGATGAAAAATTATCACCTGGTATAGCTATGATAACTTTCTTTTTTTTTTGAGGTTCAGATGCAGGTTCAGATTGAACATCATTTGCCTTTTGTTCATCAAGATTAATCGTTTCTGGGGTTTCACTATTCATAATTTAAAATAGAATTTATTTCTTTATATATTTTTCATTACAATATATAAAAAATAGACATTATTATAAATAGAATGATTTACGGTAATTACTATGATATTGAATTATATGACAATAATATCAGAGCAAATCAACCTGATAAAATTTTATTAAAATTAAAGCCACATCAATTAACATCATTGCATAAAGCGATGGAAATGGAAATAACAGGAGGTATTAAATATCGTTTTAGCGATAGAAACAGTTTTTTATCAATATCAAATATGTTTTATAGTCATAATCATATTTATCAAAATAATTTTTTAAATGAGGATAGTAATGATTTAAATACAGAAATAAATATTTCTACAAATGTTGGAATTTTTGGAGATATGGTTGGATATGGAAAAACACTAATAGCATTATCTTTAATAGCAAGTAATAATGTAAATGATATACATATAAATGATAAATATACAAAAACTTATAATAACTATAAAAACTATAGTTATTTAAATATAACATGTCATAATAATTTGATACCTGCAAAAAATAATATAATAAACACAACTTTAATTATTGTTCCAAGAGGACCCGTATATGTTCAATGGGAAAAAACAATAACTAATAATACAAAACTAAAAGTTTTAGCAATTGAAAATTTAAATTTTATTAAAAAATTTTTGCCAAAATATGATGGAACTAATGATAAAGAAATTTTTGATTATTTTGAGCAATATGATATTGTTTTAATTAAAAACACGACATTAAAAGTTTTATGTGATAGTTATTATAATTATAATAATAATTTTAATATAATTAAAAGATGGAAACGAATTATGATAGATGAAGCACATGATATTATTTCAAAAATTCCGAGCTTACAGTATTATTATTTATGGTTAATATCAGGAACTTATGATGATATTTTAAAAAGAGTAAATAACAATTCAAACAATATCATATATTCAAATGGAATTAAAGAATTAATGAATGATAATTTTATAAATTTAATGTTAGTTAAGAATAATTATAATTTTATTAAAAATAGTTTTAATATACCTGAACCCATTGAAAAATATTATACTTGTAAATTACCATCTAATATAAATGCAATTAAAAATTTTATTAGCAATTCAATTCTTGAAAAAATTAATGCAAATGATTTTGCAGGAGCTATAAAAGATTTAGGAGGTAAAAATGAAACAGAAGATAATATAATTGAATTAGTATCTAAAGAACTTAAAAGAGAATTATTTAACAAAGAGACAGAAAAAAATTATATAAATAATTTAGATATTCCTGTTGAAATAAAACAACAAAAATTAAAAAATATAAATAACGAAATTGAAAATCAAATAAATAAAATTAATGATTTATCGGAAAGAATTAAATCATTAACAACTAATAATTGTATGATTTGTATGGATACATTAATTAATCCTATAATGTTAGAATGTACACATTTATTTTGTGGTAAATGTGTTTTAAATTGGTTAACTACAAATAGAAATTGTCCTTATTGTAGAAATGCAATATCAGGTGTTGATAAATTAATTGCAATTGTAAATGAAAAAAAAGAAGAAGAAATACCAGAAGAAAATTTAAGTAAAGAAGAAACTTTTTTAAATATAATCAAAAATAAACCTGATGGTAAATTTTTAGTTTTTAGTAAAAATGACAATGGTTTTGATTTGATTAAATCAAAAATGACACAAAATAATATCAATTTTGAATTACTTAAAGGGAATACATCACATATGATGAATATTCTTGATAAATTTAAAAAAGGGGTAATAAATATTATTTTATTAAATACACAATATGCAGGGAGTGGAATTGATATTAATTATGCAACTGATGTTATAATATTTCATTCAATGGGATTAGATAAACAACAAGCAATTGGGAGAGCACAAAGAGTAGGAAGAAATTCACCTCTTTATATTCATAATTTATGTTATGAACATGAAATTTAAATTTTTTTTATAATCTTTATTATTAGAATAAATGTCATATTGTAGTATAACTAATGATAATAAATATTGTCCTATGAAAATGTCTGATGGTAGAGCTTTTACAAACTATGAACCACGATGTGTAAAGAATGCTTATATAAATGAAGAATTAGAAAAAAATAATATGATAAAATCAAGTTATGAACAAAGATTATATTTACAAAATAATTATGATAAAATTATGGAACAAGAACGAAAACGAGCTATGGAAACAATAACTCCATGCTATCCTTGTAATCCTGGAGAATTAATTAATGAGAAAAATAAAGAACTTGATAATAAATATATAATTCAATGTGATGGAGTAAGTTGTTATAAAAAAATGGTTAATGAAAAGGGATTAGGAACTGGTAATTTTTTTTAGATTATTATAAATAGATTAATATAATGCAAAAAACTGTAAATAATGATTTATTTGATTTAACAATTAAACAACAAGAAAATAAGATATTAATAAATGGTTATATTAAAAATTATAATTTATATAAAAATGCTGCTATTATTGCACCTAATCCACCTGATAGAAGAACCTCATATTCAGGAACAGCACTTCCTTTTCCTTCTCAAGAAATAGCATTTGAAAATACTAAAAATTATTTTGAAATTAAAAAAGATGGTAAAATAGAAACAGAATTTTTATATCCTAATAGCTATTATAGTCATGATGGTTATACTAAAATTAAATCTCCAATATTAATATTTTTGGATGATAAAAAAACAATAGTAGAATTAGATGATTTATGTCCGTTAAAAACTTTAAGAGATAGAGTTAGAAATAATCCTAGTTTTTATGGAACTCGTGAATTTTTATTACCAGTTGCTAATGCTGAAGATGTTATGATTAGTTATGCTGATGCTAAAGTTAAATATAATATAGCTTAACTACTTTTCTTAAGTAGAATTTTATTTAGTTTTCTTAACTCATATGCGATTGAACCTAATTGAGTTGCAATATTATTACCCTCGCCATCTACAAAAAAATTCTTTAGAAGTTCAAATTGAATAATAGTTGGGTCATATTCTTCATCTTCGTCGTCCTCATCTTCGTCGTCTTCATCTTCTTCTTCGTCGTCTTCATCGTCATCGTTGTCGTTGTCGTTGTC